>Ga0307378_10004299_pt1 | contig 20425 bp, 14 predicted proteins | sample UN1MG_FD_202238 | JGI IMG/M metagenome (GOLD analysis project Ga0307378, IMG submission 202238) | Soil microbial communities from Risofladan, Vaasa, Finland - UN-1 | ecosystem: Environmental > Terrestrial > Soil > Coastal area > Acid sulfate soil | place: Finland: Risofladan, Vaasa | collected... | reverse complement strand
GATGGTACAAAGGCCGGAGATTCATCAGGGGCACCGCCAGCGGCGCGGTCGGCGCCAGGGCGAAGAAGGGCGCGCGTTTGGCATCCAATGTCGCGGCCTTCCAACCGTGGCCCGGCGTCCGGAGGTCGAGCTTCATGTTAGACGGAGGTGAGGCGTAGAAGAACCAGACCACTCTGGGGAGGGTGGGCATACGCCTGCCCGTCATCATGAAGGGATCGTTCCACAGGCCGAAGCCGGCGGTTCCCGAAAGCTCCCCCGCGTCGTGCGAGAAGCGCGCCCTGACGGCGATTCTCAGCGGCGGGCTCCATCGAAAACGGCCGCGGGGCAGGCCCTGGTAGTCGTCTATCTGCGCGTTGGTGTATCGGTGAACCGATGTTCGGTTGTTAATGAAAAGCAGGGTGCGCCCGGTCGCCTTCAGCGCGCCGCTGCCCACTACGTACCGCTTCCAGCGGTCAGCGGGCGGGGTAGTGAATTGCTCATAGATGGCGCGCTCGCCGGCTGCCATGGACCGACCTGCTTCAATTCCTCAGTATACCGAAAAACGACTCATATGTCAAAAATGGCTCTCTCTTGTGCCCGGAGTGCGGCACGGCGGTGGTCACTTGTTTGCGCATTGAGGTATGGATATTAGCGTTTGGTCTCGGAGTCTATCCATTCCAGGTACTCCTTGTTCCCAGCCAGGATGGGGATGGCGATGATCTCGGGGGTTTCGTAGGGGTGGTTCTGCTTGACGAGGGACTCCAGGCGCCCATACTCGCTGCGGCGGGTCTTGGCCAGGCACAGCCATTCCTGCGCCTCCTCTATCTGGCCTTCCCACCAGTAGGAGCTGGAGATGGGGCCCAGCACCTGAACGCAGGCCGCCGCCCGGTGCTCGAGGATCAGGCGTTGCAGGTCGTGTGCCTTGTCCTCATCGTCGATGCTGACCAGTACCTGTACGTAGTCTTGCATCTGGCTCCTCCACCCTTCGAGATTGGCCCTCAGGCCAGCATGGGCTCCCCAAGCGGGCGCTGGTGCGCTTCCCGTGGAGAGGACGCTGGTAGGGGGAAGCAACGATGGCACCTTTCCAAGGGGTTGGGGTGCCGTGTCAGGGGAATGGTAGTGCAGCTTGCCCGTAGTGGCAATCTCATGGGGTGAGGCTGCCAGCCTGTGCGAGTGTGGACACCCCAGGAAGTCGAGGCTCAACCAGGAGCAGCACCGGCGGCCAAACCATGGCCGCCGGTGAACATTTCCTGGTTTCGTTAGCGCGCGCACTCACCCGGTGTCATGGTGGCGGTTCTTCCTCCCGGGTAGTGCTGGGAGTTGGCGCCTCTGTCGGGGTCGGGGTTGCGGCCCCCGGTGGACTCTCGGGAGGAGGGCCGGGGGGCACAGGCTCGGTCGCCTCTGTCTCAGTGGGGGAGGGGCTGGCGGTCGCAGTCGGCGTGGCGGTGGGGGTAGTGGTCAGCGGGACCGTGATGGTGAGCGTCGGGGTCAGCATCGGAGTTGGCGGAAGGGCTGGTGTTGGCGTGGGACACGGGGTCGGCGTGGCCAGCTCCACGGGTGTTGGCGCGATGGTCGGAACCGCGGATGGCGGAGGTGCGCTGGCCGCTAACGTCAAGCCGGCGGTCTTCAGGACCAGCGGCAAGAATAGCAGATGCTGTTCTGAGAATGACAGGTCGTAGGTGGTACCACATCCTGAGACGTTGGGGTTCCAGTGTTTGACCGCCGCGTAGTAGGTGCCGGTGGCGGGGCACTCCCACACTATGCGGGAAGCCAGCGTGCCTCCGTAGTCGTCGTTGGCGGCCAGGAGGGTCTCCCCATCCGTGTCGTAGAGGTAGAGGTACGTGTCACCGTCCAGGCCCAGGCTGGATGTGGCAAGCACGTACGTCTGACCAGCCTCGGCCCAGAAGTAGACCCAGTCCTCGTCCGTCAGGCTGTTGATGTTGTGGCTCTGGGAGCCGAGTATCTGCCGTGCTTCGGTTGGGCTGTTGTCCGGCTCATAGAGGTCGTCGGTGGCCACACACACCTCCGCCCCCTGGCTGATGTTGTTCTGGTCGTCGCTCTCGGTGACCGCGCCCGTAGAGTCGGCCTGCCCGTACAGGGTGGCGGACGATTCCACAATCGACCCTCCCAGCCTCGTGGAGGAGAGCTGAGTTTGAGTACTAGTCAGGAGGGTAGTTACCGTCATGGTGGCCCCAGGCTGAATGGGGTTGGCGATCCAGAAGTGTATGCTGCCGGCCAGGTCTCCTGCGCCTGTTGGCAGGTGCTCAGAATAGAGGTCGGTGAAGAAGCCGTTCTCGGTGGCCCGGTCGCCATTGTTGGTCAGCAGAGCTTCTGCGATCATACCGTTTTCCAGGTCGGGCCCTGCCGGGTAGGCGCTGAGGCTCTCCAATACGAGGTCCGGGGAGCCGCTCACGGGTGGATCAACCGGGCTCCCGGCAGCAGTTGTGGGTTCATTGGTGATAGCAGCGAAAGCCCCGTAGGCAAGACTTGTCCTCACTCCGTGAGAGATGCGGAAATGACTCATTCAGCCCTTGATAGGCGAATTGTACTCCCCAGAGTCGATTTGCAGAATAGTTGGGTATCTCACAATCCCGGGTTGTGAGAGGCATGCAGTCTCTGCCTCGCCGCGGCCATAGCTTCTTGTGGCAACACCCTCGGCAGGTAGGTTGCCAGCCCACCAGCGACAGGTGAGTTATTGTCAGGAAGCTTCGTCTCAGACCGACGAGTTGGATGTCTTGGGTGGTCAAGGCACAATGACCTGGTTTTGAAGAGTATCGCGGCTCCGGAGTACCAGCGGCAGATAGGTTTGGTACGGAATCAGAACCAGACGGTGGGATACTGTATCGACTTCTGGCCTCGTCTCGTTGCAGCGGATCGTGATGGTGTTTGTCAGCGTCTCATAGCCGAGTTCCTCACCAACCTGCACAGTCACGGTGATTGCTCCTGCTTCAAGGATCTCCAACCCATCGATGTCCCATACCATGTCTTCCTGATCTGGCGGTGGCGTGGCCCGCACGAAACTCGTGTGAGGGTCGTAGGTTTCGGTGATGATCACACCCGTGGCCCGGGCATCGCCCGTATTGCTATAGAAGATCGTATAGGTGAGTAAATCCCCCGGCTGTACAACGTCCGCCGAAGCTGTCTTGACAATACTCAATCGCGGCCGGGGCAGCGCCAGCTCCGTAGCCGGATCACCCAGCAGCAGGTACGTATCAATCAACTCCTGGAACTCAGGGGCCTGAGCCCAGAGGGAGAGCTTAGCCTGGGTGGTGGCCGGGCCGAGTAGATGCAGGCCGTCGGTGAATACGGCCCGGTAGAAGCCGCCGGCCAGAATCTCGTGGGCTGCCGGCAGTCCGAGCCCACTGGGCGACCAACTCGCGACCGCTCCCCTACCCTGGGCGCGGATGATGGACTCTCCCAATGAGGGGTATCCTGGGTAGTCAAACAGTCCATCATAGCAGGTCCACGACAAGATCAGGGGCAGTGCGTCGGTGTTGGTCAGAGTGCTGATGTTGTTGATCTCGAAGAGGTGTTCCGCAGCCCAGAACTGTACGGCGCCGTGGCCCACATAGTTCACCAGCAGGCGACCTTCATTGATATTCCTAATGATTGCATCTGTGGCTTCGCTCGGGACGGTGTGGGTGACACCATAGTACACTCGGTCTGCTTCAAAAGAGGCCGGCAAACATTGTGCTATAGCGTCCGCACTGGCAGCAAAGTCGTCACCGCCTTCCGCGTTATCTGCTACGAAAAGAGCCTGTTCTTTGCATGGACCCGGAGAAGACGCCTGCTCGTACCGTATGATCTTGGCGACCAACGCCGAGGCCTCGGACGGTGAGGAAACGGGCAGCCGTCCAATGTGCATGTCAGGCAACAAGTCGTCGCCGCTGACAGTGACATATCGGTTGTCGCTGGCCGTCTCGCCCAACCAGCGATCGACCTGACCGAGATAGGGCGGGATAAAATTAGCCTCGCCAATCCCCAAGTTATCGTGAAAGTCCAGATGGCCATCGCCCATCAATAGAACGTAGCTGGGCGCAGGCTGTTGCCAGTAGGCGTAGGCATAAGCCAGGAAACTCTGGATCGCCTCGGGCTTGAGAATGCCGTAGCTGAACTCGTCGTAGACATCCTGAATATCAACGATGGTGACGCGGAGTCCCTGACCTGCCCGGTAGTCGGCTAGGGTCTCGGCAGCAGCGTAGAAGTCGGCGTGGGTGATGATCAGATAGTCAGCGCCGTTGGCCGGGGAGCGAAGAGCAGAAGGTATGTCCAGGGTAATACTCGCCGGTCCACGGATTTGATCTCTTGTCAACGCCAGGTACTGCCGCGATGAAGTGATCGTGGCCTGAAATTGAAGCGTGTAGGTATCATCCATGGGCACGATCGTACCCGATACGAGCCGGCTAACCGCAGCCGGTTGTGACACGTCGTAGACCTCGATGTCCGGCTGGGAGAAGCCGCTGATTTCAAATCGTCGCACGCCAGTCCTATCAGTGGTAAAGGCCAATCGGTCCCCATCGGCTCTGTACGTCCTGTAATAGTTGATCTCAAACCAATCAAGGTAGATGGCGTCGAAGGGGACGCCCAGATCGCCAGGCAGGGCAATCTGCACGATGTTGATTCCATCCACAAGAATGCTTTGGGGTAGATCAGAGGTCATCAACTGCACCACCTCCCCATCCCAAGTCGTGTCCTCCACCAGGTAACCATTCAGGTAGAGCCTCAGATGATGATCAGGGTCGTATGCCGGTTCGTCATACCGTGACTTGACAGCAACTCGTAGTGTAGTCGTAAAAGTACCCACTGCCAGGGAGGGCAAGTTGATCCTATACTCCACTGTCATGGGCGAACCGGGCGTTGCCCAAAGGCGCTCCCAGAACCAGTAGTCGCCTCCGCTGCTGGGGGAGGGCGCTGCCCAGTAGACGCGGTCCTGCTCGGCGCGAATTGTTGTCGAGAAGGCCTCCGCAACGGATACGGGATCCGAGGGATGCCCATCTACGTCCTGCACCCGCCGGCCTGAGGACGTCCCGGTCGTGAGCCAATAGACGTTTGTCGAAGCGTATTTCGTCTCCAACCCTTGACCGCAGAAACGGACAGTGTCATCCATGTCGAAAGAACCGTCGTCCTGGCCAACGACGGTAATAGCGATCTCCTGGCCCTGGTTGTACATCTGCAAGGAACGCGGATCTATCGAACCAGCGTCCCAGCCGGCGTCCTGAAGGTCGGCGTAACTGATCTCGTAAACTCCATCCTCCTCAACAACGATCTTGCACACCAAATCCTCACCCTCCTGCGCCGCAGCTAGAAGCGGAGGCGTACCAGCAGGGCTTGCGCGCCAGGACCGAGCCGACTCGTAGTTGAGAAGGGTATGTCCCAGCAGCATTTCAAAGCTTCTCGCATCGTTTGAGGTGTCTCTTTCCGGCGCTAAGGGCGCTGCTCCTTTGAAATCCAAAGCCACCTTAAGATGACGGTGGTGGACTAGTTGCCCCGTGACGGGGTTGAACTGAAAAGGGTAGAGGCCCACCCTGGCTACCCGTTGGTTACGGACGTGGCCTGTGGCCGTCACCTGCACCGGCATGACTGGATAGAAACGATCATGCCCATACACGGCGCCATCCTCGACAAAGATCCGTCCCACTAGGTAGGCCCAGCCCATCTCATCCTCACTCGCAGTCTCATGGGGTGCGGGGGCGATCCGATAACGACCGGACAGGACTTCAGTCTCAGCCTCCAGCACCCGAACGTCGATGTCCACGCCAAGGGGGATGCCCAGCAGTGTACCTTTCACGGGCAACCCGGGCCTGCCGGCTTCGCCACTTGTCGTCAGGCCAGGCACGCTCACGACGTGATAAAGGGTCGAATCCAACGTTGTATATACAATGCTGAAAGTGGGTGTGTCCAGCTCCAGAACGATACCCTGGGCGTCGGACCTAACAAGACGCAGGCTTGCTGCAGGCTGCGTCTCGGCTTGTTGGATAGGCTGGACGCCGGAAGGCAGAGAAGCACCACCCAGCACTGAGGCAACCGGCAGGAGAGCAGCCAACAGCGCTACCGAGAGGATGATGAACCATATCCTGCGAGTTGTCATTTTCAACTCCGTTTCAGGATGTTTCGTCGGGCAGGTCGGCGAGGAGAGACGACAGCCTGTGGAAATCTGCAGCAAGATCGACTCGGTAGGCTAATGCGGTTTCCACCAGTCGGCTCAGCAATGAGAAGTGGGCTGGGACCATGGCCCTGTCCCACGCCGCCAGGCTATGGGGCAGCAAAGCGATTAGAGCTCCTGACTTGGTCATACGTTTCAATTGGGTAAGCTGGTTCTGTCTGACTCGTGGAAAGAGCAGCCACTTGACCTCCGCGCGGTCAACGACAGCATGGGGATAGATGTCCTCAACATAGAAGGCGAACTTGCCCCCTCCGGTCTCTATTAGCGGTTGAAGTTCCGGAAAGAATGATGCTGTTTCGGCTGTGATGTGAACCTGCTCTGGAGAGCAGAGCACGTGAACTCGGTGCCCTGCCTCGCACAATAATGAAAGGTCGTTGGACAGAAACCCCCACCCCGCCTGCACCAGTCCCAGTCCCGCTGTCGTCTTGCCAGTACCCGATGATCCGACGAACAGTGCACCCCAACCATCCCTGGCGACTGCAAAGCCATGCACCGGAAAGATCCCTTGCTCCCGCAACAGCAACACCAGACTCCCCACCAACAGGCGGTTCAACAGGTTCTGGTCTGTCAGCAGTACTGGCGTTACCTGTCCTGTGACGATACTCGTTGATCGGTCAATGACGAGAGTGCCCCTTCCGTCAAGTTCAACGAAGAAATACCGTTGATCAGTTGTACAGATGATGCCTTGACCCCGGTGCACGACAACACCCGAGGAAGCGAGGGCAGGCAAGACAACCGGGAAATCAACGAGTTCGAGTTGCAGGACAATCCCAGGTTGTCTCTGGCAAGGCGACACGTAGCGCCGAAACAGAGACCGACAATAAGTCAACAGGCTAGCGCAGGATGTTCTCAATTCAACAGAGATTCCGTGTAGGTTCAGACTCAGCGAGAGAAGCCGATCGGCATTCCACTCACCCTGCAATGTTGGTGGACTGTTCGGCAAATTGGTCACAAGGCAATCCCTGCAACTGGCAGTTCAACTCAGATTCTCAGTATTCACGCGAACGGATCTTGGGGGGTCGTACACGGCGGCACCGTGCTAGTACACTGAATGGCCAGGGTGACCTCGGTCAACAGTTGATGTTTGGTCAGTTCAGGCTTCTGGTATGGTTTCTTCGTCGTCGCAGTAGCATTGGCCTTGCCGTGCTCGATGGGGCGCTTGACGCCAGATGCCTCCACAATCAACACCTCCTCGAAAGATTCTTGTACGGCGACAATCCTGACTATTTGGGACCGTCATGTCTCCTTCCAACATCAGCGACAGGCCAGGGCACCAAGAGCAGTACTCGCGGACCTGACAACTCGCACAGAATATGGGATATGCGGGGCGAGCACGGCGCAATTCCTCAAGAACCGGAGAGGTGTGCCATATCCTAGCCAGTTCCTGTCTGCGGATGTTGCCCGCTGGCAGGCGCAGGGCACCACAGGGGTACACACTGCCATCAGAGCCGATGCCAATCTGTTGAATGCCTGCTGTGCAGAGCGGCCGATTCCTGCTGAACTCCATACCTCTGGTCGCATCACTAGCCGACCAATCGCATCTCACTTCCTCCTCTGCCAGCCGGCACAATTGCTCATCGCTGGCTACAAAGTCTAGCGGAGCAGGCGACCCATCATCCCTCGGAAAGAGCAGCAGGCTCCGTTGAAAGGTCGCGCCCTGTTGGTCGCACAGCTTACGTACCGCGCTGACCTCTTGGATATTCAGCGACAGAACGGGCATCATGACCTTGACCCTGAGGCCTTGGTTGGTCAGCCGCTGAATTCCCCCCAAGGTCGCCGAGAAGGATCCAGGGACCCTCGTCACGGTCTCGTGAACCTGCGAAGAAGCTGCATAAAGGCTCACCTGGATCTCGTGCACGTGTAGGGTCAACAGTGTGTCGGCGAGAGTTGACGTGATCAGGGTCCCGTTGGTCAGGATAACCGATGCTATCCGTTTCTGCCAGGCGTACTCCAGGATCGGCACAAAGTCTGGACGGGTGAAGGGCTCACCGCCTGTGAACGATAGCCGCATACATCCCAGATCGACCAGCTGGTCTAGCACCTGGCACACCTGGGCGTAGAAAAGGCCATCATCCTGGCGTGACGGACCGCGCAGGCAATGCACACAGCCTAGGTTGCAACGTCGAGTGATTTCTAGGCTGGCACCCCACGGACGCAGGTCTCTCTGGAGCCTCGCCTGTAGCTCCTCTAGCCCGGCTACGCGCATAACGACCGTTCCTTCTCTGTCTCATCCATGGCCATGCCTGTCTCGGATGGATACGTGTAGATCTCAGTAAAGCCGTTGCATACGGCTGGCTCAGAAACAGGCTGGTCTTGGCAAGTCAACCAGCTATGTCCGGTCAGTTGGCTCCCCACCTTCCGCACGCCAAAGTGAATCTGGACCGGCATCCCGGCCTCACGCAACAGCCGATAGAGGACCAGCGATCGGACTAGGCAGGTCTTCCTAGTCAATGGCACGCGCTTCACCACCAGATCCGTGAGCCGGACGACCCTCTCCACATCGGATGGCCCAGACGGGCAGTGGGAGGATGGCGATGTTAGCATGCGCATCACGGCCGATATGCTGAGGCAGCGGAGCAGGCTTGGCAGTAAACCCGCCAGCACAGCAACACACCCTAGGAGGACTATGTCCGACCAGCCCCGCACCTCAGCGCGCAGCCGGTCGAGTTTCCGCCTCCAGACCATGGATTGTTACTAGCCCCTCTCGCTGTAGGTCGTGGATCAGTTCCAGTACATGACGCTGTGCCTGATCCCAAGCAACGTCATATTCGGCACACATCTGTTCCACGATGCTTCTGAGGGGGTGGGTGCCGTCACACATGGCCCAGACCTCACTGCCCAGCGGGTTGAGACTGTAGTAGTAGCCGTTGTCGAGGTTGAGCAGGATCGCTTCACCGTCTACGACGCGATAGATCACCGCTTCGCTGTGCTTGGGGGGCCCGCTGAGATTGACCACTCTTGTTCTCCTTGTCAACTCAATCGCGCACGACCACTGGCAGATAGAGGCGATAACCTTGCGGAACGGCACTCACCGGGCCGTGAAGTGTGGTTAGCCCTCCCACCTCCACGTCCTCCAACCAGTAGTAGTAGTGCACCCCGACCGCCACGTGCTGATCCACAAAGCTGTAGCTCCCCCCCTGAATTGGGTTCCCCGTGCCTGGAATCAGATCCTTATTCAACTGCACGTAGGCGCCACTGCCCGTGCCCTCGGCACTCTCCGCCCGATACAGGTTAAATCCCAGGTTGTCCCGCTCGCTGGCCGTTTCCCACTCGATCAGAATCTCGTTCTCACGAGGTGTGACCGCAAAAGATGAGAGGACGACCCCTGTTACCTGGGAACCATCTGCGCTGGCCTCATTGCTGTGCCCGCTCAACGATCCGTCGGCAACTACAATGTACCAGTTCATGCCCGGTACCGCAGTGGTATCCTGCCCTACACAGGCTCCTGCTGAACACTGGTAATTGAAGGGGGTAATCCGGTAGTAGTGGCCGTTGCTAGCTCCATTACCTGCTCCCGATGCCTGGGTACTGCCATATAACCGATAGGTTGCCGTGCCGCCTGTGTTGTCAGTCCATGTCAATCGAATCGTCCCTTGCGTACCAGTCGGCGTAGCAGCCAGGTTTGCCGGCGTGGCCGGATTACTGCTAGAGCCGAAAGGAACCGTCCCATGATTGGTGAAACCGGATGTGCCGTCCCAGATGAAGATCAGGCTTCCAGCCTTGCCCGTTTCAGCACCTATCCCGGTGACATAGATCTGAACCTCATCACCGTCGTTTTCGGTGTCAAAGTTGACCACCGCCAAAAGCCAAAAGCCTGATTGATATCCCTGATCGGTGCCTGAACCAGCGTTGTACCCGTCTTCGGTCACGATTTCATCACCGTTGGTTTCACTCAAGTAAGCAATGTAAGTCACTGTACCGTCAGCTGGTGTACCCGTCAGGGCACCATAGTCCAAGGTTGAACCCGCTAGGACGATTGGGCTCAAAGCTAGCAAGATGGCAACCCAACTTGTCACCGCAACGGCTGATCTCCTCATTCTAGTCTTCTCCGTTCTATCCGCCCCCTTCTTGGCAGTGAAAAGACAGTTCGCGTGACATTGTATTATCGCCTGTTTACGGCCACGTGGCCGAAGCACTCACCTCAATGCGATACGGATACCCACCGCTTATCGCAAAGTCGCCAATCGGGACAGGCACGGTGGTGAAGCACACCAGTTGCTGACCAATGGCATTCCAGCGACAGATGGACAGCACTTCTACCCCTGACACAGCGTCGATAGCCTGCTCCAGATCCGAAGTCATGCCGAGATGTCCCTGATCCAATGGCAAGGAAATCCAGGAATAGTCCATGCCCGTCGTCGTCACCAGGTCAAAGCTAACCTCCTCCCGCCGGGGAACGACCCCAGTCAAGGTCCAGATGCACGAGTCGGCACCGCTGATGTCGCTCTCCACCCGATACGCCTGGCCCGTTTGCAGGGCGAAATCGCCGATGGGAATCGGCATGATGGTGTACTGGACAAGCTGCTGGCCAGGGCCATTCCATCGGGCGATGCTCAGCGCCGATACCGGCATGGAGCAATTGGCTTCGATGTGCTGCCCCAGATCGGAGGCCATAGCCAAGGAGGTGTTGTGCAAGGGCAAGGCGATCCAGGTGTAGTCAGTGCCTGTCGTCTTGCGCAACTCGAAGTCGAACTCCCCGACCCGGTTCGACAGCGCTGACTCTCTCCCTGCTGTGTCAACTGCCGTGACAGCGTAGTAGTAGTTGGTGCTAGGATTGCCAACCGAGCCGCTGTCGGTCAAGGTCGTGTTGCTCGTGCCGGCGTAGGCTGTGCCACCGGGGGTGAAATATGGGTCATCGGCCGCCCGGTAGATGAGGTAAGTCACCCCGTTGATCGCCTGCCCTTTGATGTCCTGGCTCACCGCCGACCAATCCAGGATGAGATCGCTACCCGACTCAGAGGCACTCAGGTCCGCAATGGCCATTGGCGGTGGGGCATTGAGCAGTGTCCAACGGGAGAACTCGGTCACGTCCGGGATGGTCACGGTGTTCAGGGTGGTATCTATAGTGCCCAAGAGATGCAGCCAGCCATCCTGTTCATCGTAACGAGCCGTTCCGACGATATCAGTCTCTGTGGCTCCCAGGAGATCGCTCTCGTAATAGGTGAACACCAATGTCGCTGTGAGATCCCCGCAACTGGCCGATACATCCCAATACTTGGACATGATCGGATTCCCAGGTGGCGGGGTCGAGAGGTCCTGATTGTACATCGTCACAGTGACAACCCCATTGCAGGCAGCCGCAAAATCAATCGTCAGATTGGTGTTCTCAAAGGTGATAGGAGGCAAATCACCTTCAGAGATGCTTTGTGTGTCAGAGTATACAGACGCTGCGGTCAAATCAAGAGTCGTCGCACTAGCAGTGGGCTGCCATACGCCGGTTTGCTCTGCAGTGTGATCGTCGATCTTGAACACGATAGTATCTCCTGTTACACCTCCTTCCTTCTCTGCTGTTGCCGAGTCGTCCGCGGGTACAATCAGGTCGTACCGTGATACGCCTTCGATAATGCGCGTGGTGGTTGTGGCATATGAAGTAGGGCCGATCCAGGCAGAGATGATTGTGCCATCGGGAACGTTAGCCCCGTCTACCAGTACTGTGCCACTGAACCTGGCCAGGGGGGCTCCCACCTTGAGAGTGACCGTCACTGTGACTGTGCTCTCATCTTGGTCGTTTGTAGAGATGAGTAGTTGGTCAACATAGCTGCCAGGCTCCAGTCCTGTAGCATCTACAACCACATTCACCAACTGTGACGCATTGGGGACAACAGTGAATACCGCCGGCGAAGCAACAAGCCAGTCACTGCTTTCGCTGATGCTGGCTATCTCCAAAGTCGCATCTCCAACATTTGCAATCTCTATGGTCTGGACATTCTCCTCTCCCAGCACCGCTCGCACAGCGGCGTAGGCATTGGCCCGCCCATAGCCAAAGATCTCATCCCAACCAGGAGAACCAAGGTCATCGGCTGTCGCTTGGAGGATCGCCCGAATCTCCGCATTGTTGAGTGATGCACCATGGCTCCCGACCAAGGCAGCCACCGCAGCGATGACAGGCGTGGCCATGGATGTTCCATCCAACAAACCATAATCTCCCCCTGGCAGCGTCGAGACAATGTTGACCCCAGGAGCTGATACTTCAAGTCCCGGTCCATAATTGCTGAAGCTAGCTTTGTCGTCTGTCGGGGTTACGGCTCCTACGGCGATGACTTCATCGTAGGCAGCCGGGTAGCTGATCCCAGGCTGACCCTCGTTACCGGCAGCAGCCACAAGGAGCACACCATTATCCCAGGCATTTTGCACGGCATATTCAAGCACTGGGTCCGCCGCGCCTCCCAGACTCAGATTGATAATATTCGCCCCTTGGCTTACTGCCCAGTTGATTCCATCAGCGATGTCGTCTTGGTAGCCTCGACCGGCTTCGTCGAGTGCGCGAACCGAGAGCAATGTCGCAGGAGCAATCCCCGCAACACCAAGGCCGTCCTGGGTTGTTGCTGCCGCGATGCCGGCAACATGGGTGCCGTGATACTCGTAGACGGTGTCAGGAGCCGGATCAGCATCATTGTCAACGATATCATATCCTTTCGAGGCACCAAACTGACCGGCCAAATCAGGATGGCTATAATCAATGCCTGTGTCTACAATGGCAAGGATCGGAGTCACCTGTCCGTTTCCCGATGCCCAAGCCAAAGGGGCTTGGATTCGGGGTAAAGCCCATTGTCCCGAGTACAGGGGATCGTTCGGTTCATCCAGAGCATAACAATAACGACGTGGGGTGATGGACAGCACCTGTCTCATTTTGAACAACTGTGAGTGGGGCAACGGCGCGCCTTGAGGCACCTTGATCACGAGGTAAGGAACCAGTCCCCGCAGATTCAGTAGTTCAGGCTCGACACGCCGTTTTGTGATATGTGCACCAAGAGCGATTACCGAAGCCTCAAGGTTGGCTCGCTCACTCTGAGTTGTTCTGGGGCGAATTCGAATCACATACTCACCGGGCACTTCGCCGCCTGATGTATGGGTCGATCCACGTTGTGACCCTGTAAGAGCGTGGGACGTCGACCCGGAATCTCCAAGAGACTGCGATTCCGTGACTACGAAGGTCAGCGAAAGAGGTACGGCTTCAATATCAGGTTCTGTGCCATCACTAACCAACGCAAAGTCCACACTAGATAAGACTTCACCTTCAGATACCTCGACTGTTTGCTGGCTGGTTTGATATCCGCTCTTGACCGCTGTCACTGTGTAGGTGCTGGGATGCACATTGCTGAGTGTATAGTGTCCCATCTCGTCCGTTAGCGTTTTCTTGTACGCTGTCGATACTGTTACAAGACCAAGAGGAGTCGCACCGCCTGTCACTGTGCCCGAGATCTCGGCCGGGACACTCGGCCCATTGACGAAGTTCCAGCTATCTGACCAATCGCCCCAGCCCAGGCTATTTTCCGCCCGCACCCGCCACCAGTACTGAAGTCCAACGTCTGGAAAGCCCGACACATACACCCCGACGTATGGATATGGGACCTCGGTGTCCAGAACAAGATCTTCAGGATCAAAACCGCTCTCGACTGACACCTGCATTTGGCAGTTGATAGCGCGCGGGGTGAAGTTCCACTTGAACAAGATTGTCACGGCGGCCACGTTGGAGCCATTGGACGGGCTGCTCAGCATCGGTGTGGACGGTGCTGCACTCGGCCCGTTGACCAAGTGCCAGGCTGACGACCAGCCGCTCCAACCCAGCGAGTTGCCCGCCTTCACCCGCCACCAAAAGTCCCACCCATTGTCCGGCAGGCCGGTGATGATGACCCCCCCGGACGGATACGACACCTCGGTTTCCATCACGATGTCCTCGGCGCTGAAATCGCCCTCCAGGGACAACTGGAACTGGTACGTCATGGCCCGTGGGGCGAAATCCCACCGGAAGGTGACTTCCGTACCCGCCACGTTGGAGCCGTTGGACGGGCTGCTCAAGGTGGGCGTTGCTGGCGGGGCGCTTGGCCCATTGATGAAGTCCCAGGCTGACGACCAGTTACCCCAACCTAGTGGATGTCCAGCTCTTACCTTCCACCAGTAAGTCGCACCATTATCTGGGAAGCCGTACATAGTCACTTGAATCTGCTCGCCCGATTGTGAAGGAGGATCGAAATAGTGATCAACAACGACATTGTTGAAGCTTGAATCAGTTGCCACAACCAGATTGTATTGTGACGCTATCACAGCTCTCCAAGTGAATGGGACAGATGTACCTGGCACATTTGCACCATTTGAGGGGGAGATTAACGTCGGAGTATTGGGGCTGCCAAACTCCTTACTCCAATAATAAGTTGCTGTCTGATAGTAATCAAAAGGAAACTTATGATAACAAGCCACGTCGTCAAAATAGCTGTCCCTCAGGTTATAGGTTTGGTCTGCGAAAACGCAAAACGCAGGATTTGTGCCACCCGTTGTGCTGCAAAACACCACTTCCTGTGCCTCTGATGGAGGCTCTCCATCGTCATATTCGCCAGCCCACGAGCCAAGCTGGGGTTGTATATCACCATCTGCCGGACCTACACTAGGATCGATTAGCTCCACGGGTACCTGAGTGTAGTAAAGCTTATACGTCTCTATCCCCTCTGCCCAATTGCTGCCGATAGTAAAAAGCGCGTATTCATCCGACAACGTCGTATCGACATATGCAGCAGGAAGATTGGAATAGTAGGAACCACTTCCTGGTCTTACATAGGTATCCTTTGTCTTCCAGATCGCAATATCGTGCTCGTATGCTCGATGTGTCGAAGTGAAACCGCTTGCATCTTCCCAGAGGAATTCGCTACGGAAATAGCGACCACCAGCATCGTACCTAATCTTTCCCCTTTCTGGGGAAAACACCCAGGGGTTGTCGGGGTAAGGTTTTCCATCCTCAAGCATCTCTTTCGATTGAGGGCCAGGTTCACCAAGATCGTCGTTGAAAGGCACGCTGGCTTCATAGCACTGATAGTGTTCTCCGCGTAGACTCGATGAGACAAGACCGTGCAGATGCGCGGCCTCACCCTGAACAACTACTTCCGAGAGCATCAGACCATCTCGTCTGAAGTAGGCAAGTTGTTCCTGAAATGAGTTGGCCAATCGATTCCGCAGGGCCTCAGTCTCTGGAAACCCCCAGTAATGCTCGTCCGTCTGATTCGCCAAGGCGCTATTTTGCTCCAGAATCATGCTGCTTAGGAACTCCTGATGCTGCGTTCCAAAGCGGTCCAAAGACTCTTGTATCGTCGAACTATCTACGGGGAGATACCACCCGGTGTGTTCTCCCCAGCGGTAAACGAAGTACACTACCTCCAACTCACGGGGAGACAGAAGGTTCGCCATCTCGATTGCAGCGATGGGTTCGGAGAATGACACTAGCAGTCGAAACGGTGTCATAGGATGGGCCTTTTTCAGCTCAGTTCGACACTCAGTCCCTATGAAAACACCCAGGCAATCTTGACAGGATGTCACTGCTGGGGCCGGAGTCACGGGAACTGGTTGCTCTTGGCCAGGTGACAAATCATAAGGCACAGCAGCGGATGGCGCAGTGGTGAAGTTGAGGCCAGACTGGTAGGTATTGAGCAGATCCAATTCACTGGCGACATGCACATAGCCTGCAACCTGCAATTCCACCTGTAGTGGCCTGGGCTCCAACGCTGTGACTGATGACTCACTTGATAGAGTTGCAGCTATCTCCAGAGGAAGAACGGGTTGAAGCTGCCCAGAGCTAATCGTGGGGGTTATTGTTGTAGAGCCCTTGACGAAGGAGATCGGATGCGAAGTCTCAACCACTTGGGTGGCCTCGGCAACTTGCGGTTGAGGCATGGGCGCTTCGTCGTAATCAGCCTCCGAGGAACGCGGCAGAGATGCTGAACCTAGCACCAAAGCGCTAAGTAGCCAGAAAGCAGCCAACCGACGAAATTCTTGGCGCATCACAAGCCTCTCTTTCTAGCCTCAGTACGCTATCTAGGAACCAGAGTCAACACTGCATGCTCGATGAACCCAGGCCATAGCACAATCGAATTGAGTCAGTGGGAAGGTACAACATGTTGCGCCGCGTGATAAGAACTAGATAGTCTCCAGGACGACAAGTATACTCTTTGCTCTCCGGGTGTCTATGTAACAGAATAGAACTCTCAATGATGGTCACACCAGTCACTCTGGGCTTGTCAGTGGGCGGTTGTACACTCATCCCAGCTGCACCAGTGTGCCTCAGGGTCAAGGGCTCGTTCAAGCTCTCAATGCTCATGACCTGAAAGTGATCTAAACAAGGAAACGGATCACATCTGTCTGAAAGCTCAAACAGATTCTTACTCTCTTGAATGATTCTCGAGCCTCTTTCGTCTGGGACTTCTACGTCCTGCAGAACTTCGTAAGCCTGTCCGATCACACATGACACCACAAAGAGAGACAACGGGGTCAGAACTAGTATTATCAAAGCAGTAGTACATCGTTTCGGCGAGTTTGAATAGTTGCTCACTTTGTATCATCTCCTCCAGCCCGTACTTCATCTGGCGACAGGTGCATTACATCATCGCTTCACTGCCTTCGGCACTACAGATTACCGCATCGCTGGCCAACCCTGTGAGCGGTGCAAGGTCTTGGTCATCTGTGACGCCGTGCTCCAACCGGACCGAATGAGATCGCGCATCAACATGTCGGCATTGAGACTCTTGATGCTGGGTGAGTGCTTCCCTACAGGAGTAGCGTAATGGATGACTTAGGCTTCTAGAGCAATAGAGAGCAGAACTAGGATATGACCCCCAAAAGTTGGACACCCCGCTATTGTTGACTTCCTCGGGATATGATGTACGCCATGGCCAGGGCTGCGGCGAGAGGAGGCGCTGGTCATGGCCAGAAAGCGGTATTCTGCCAAGCCGAAGTTCCAGGTGGTCGTGGAAGCACTGACCGGGGGGAAGAGCCCGGGGCAGATTGCCAGGCAGTATGGCGTGCACCCGAATTCCGTGGCTTTGTGCAAGAAAACCTTCCTGGAGAGAGGGTCGGAGCTCTTCGCCGAGGACAGAGCGGTACAAGAATACGAGCGCCGCATCGCCGAGCTTGAGCAACTCTTGGGCAAGAAGGAGGTAGAGATCCCGCTTTTAAAAAGCTTCTTGGGCCGCAACGGATGAGCACAGAGCAGAAGGTGGCCCTGGCCCGGGAGGCGGAGCGCGGGCATGCTCTTTCGCCCGTTCTGGAAGCCTTGGAGTTGCCCCGGTCGACGTGGTACTACCACCAGAGCCATCGGGTCAGCTACACCGCGAAGTATGCCCATCTGCGGGAGCCGCTGGAGACCATCGCCAGGGAACATCCGGGGTACGGCTACCGGCGGACCACCGCAGAGCTGAGAGAGGCGTACGAGTATAGGACCAATCACAAAGTGGTGCAAAGACTGCATCAGGAGTGGGAATTGCCCCTGATCCGGGGCACACGGCTGCCCAAACCCAGCGGCATCCGGCGAGTGATCGCGGCTGCCGGCGAGCGGATAAACCTGGTGGCGACCAGAGAGGCCATCCCGCCCTTTGGAGTGGCCTATACGGACTTCACGGAGTTGGTGTATGCCGATGGACGGCGAAAGGCGCACATGATCCCCATCGCCGATCATGCCAGCAAACTGGCGCTGGGATGGGCGGTGGGGGAGCGTGCGGTGGCGGGCCTGGCGCTGCAAGCCTGGGAGCAGTCCAGACAGACCCTCAAGGCTCAAGGAGTGGAGCTGAAAGAGGTGATCGTTCATCACGACCAGGATCCCGTGTTCACTAGCGACGGCTGGACCTCCTGCCTATTGCTAAGGGACCGCGTGAGGGTATCCTATGCCCTCAACGGGGCCAGAGACAATCCGCAGATGGAGTCCTTCATTGGCCGATTCAAGACGGAGAACCGCTCCCTGCTTCTCGATGCCCAGACGCTGGATGAACTTCAAGCCGTTGTGGCAGAAAGGATGAACTTCTCCAACAACAGACGAAGACATTCCACCATCGGATATCAGGTACCCACCATGTACATTGCGAGTCTGCAGCCATGGCCGTGACATCACAATTCCGACAGGTCAAACGTGTCCAAAAAACGGGGTGCACCTCCCCGGGGCACGGTACCCTACGTGGTAGTCGACGCCGTTGTGGTACGGCCCACACTCATGAGACGCCGCCAATCCGAGAATACTGGTGAAAGGGCTATCCATGGGGAACCGGAAGCCCGTGTCTGCAGCGACAGCCTGAGACACGCCCCAAGGTACGAGCGAAACCAAGAGCGTCAGGATCGAGACCCAAAAGAGAAGCCTTCTCATTGGACCCCCTTCCTTGTGCCGTCTTGAATACCCATGACCAGCACCGATGGCCTGATGACACCTCGTGACGCTAGCCATCACGGTTTGTGGGGCACCCGGAGAGCTCAATCAGCGTTCCGCAGGGTCAACCGGGAAGGCGCGCGGGTCTTTTTCGGCGATGGGGTGCGTCGCGAGTCCCTCCAGATGCCGCGGTGAATGCGCCGACCATATCGCGTCCTTGGATCTGCCTGCTATCCATCGCAACGCTCCGCCGTGCGCGGTTGAGTGACTGAGTCAGGAACAGGCCTTTGAAGAGATTGTTGATCGTGTAAGGAACTATATCAGGACGTCCAGCATGATGGAACAACACAAACTAAGTATACCATCTCTTTGTTGCGTTGTCAAGTCTCTGTGCACGATGGGAGGACTCTCTGCTCTCTGGACACCTACGCGCCTTTGACTCCGTGCCTAGGCGCGCTTACAATGTGCGCGTGCAAGACCCGGTTCATGCCATACCAGCTAGTCATCGACCAAAGGAGACTCCATGCCCAACAAAGAAGAGAACCTGCACCGCCTATTCGACCCCCAGAGTGTCGCTGTGATCGGCGCTTCCAAGAACCCCGGCAAGCTAGGATTCCACGTGATGAAGGGCCTGACCGAAGGCGGCTTCGAGGGTGGCCTGTTTCCCATCAACCCTAAGGAAAGCGAACTGTTCGGACTCGAAGCCTACCCCTCCCTTCTGGACATCCCTCAGGACGTTGATCTCGCCGTGGTGGTCCTACCTGCCCGGTTGGTTCCACAGATCATCGAGCAGTGTGCCGCCAAGGGAGTGAAGGGCATCGTGCTCATCTCCGCCGGGTTCAAAGAGATCGAGGATGAGCAGGGAGCAGAACTCCAGGGGAAGATTGCCGGGCTGGCCAATGAAGCGGGGATCCCCATCATCGGACCCAATACCTTCGGCATGGTCAATCTGCACGCGCACCTAAACGCCTCTTTCACTCCGGAGTTCTCCCAAGTGAGGAGGGGCGGCGTCAGCCTCATCAGCCAGAGCGGCGGCATGTCCCACATGCTGGCCTTCCTGGCCATGCAGCAGAGCGTGGGCATGAGCAAAGTCATAGGGGTGGGCAACCGCTGCAACGTCAGTTTCGCCGACCTGCTGGAGTACCTGGTCGAGGATGATACCACCAGGGTGATCGCCATGTACATGGAGGGCGTCGAGGACCCACATCGCCTGATGGACGTGGCCCGCAGCATCAGGGGCAAGAAGCCGGTGGTGGTGTACAAAGTGGGTAGGTCTCAGGTCAGCGACAAGGCATCGAAGTTCCACACCGGCTCCCTGGCGGGTCAGTACGAGGTGTACCAGGGCGCTTTCAAACAGACCGGCCTGCTGGCGGTCCACAGTCTGCAGGAGCTCCTGGACGCGGCCAAGGCCCTTGACTCCTGTTCCCTTCCGGAGGGCAACGGGACGGCTGTGCTCTCGGGCCAGGCGGGGCCAGCGATGGCGGCCTGTGACGTCTGTGAGGAGAAGGGGTTGGTGCTGGCCACGTTCTCGCCCGAGACTCAGGGGAAGATCAACGCCGCGCTTCCTCCGCTGGCCCTGAGGAGCAACCCCGTGGACATGGGACCCGCCTGGTACAGCCCCGAGGCCATCGCTGAGGTGGCCGAGGCGGCGCTGGGCGATGACAACGTGGACGGGGTGGTGCTGTGCATCGCCTACGCCTCGGCCAACGTCGGTGCTGTGGAGAGCCTGTCGCCGGTGCTCCAGCGCTGGGCGGGGAAGAAGCCCCTCGTCTCCTGTCTCTCGGCGCCGGGGGAGATATGGCGTGATGGTATCCGCTCCCTTGAGGACGCGGGCGTGCCCAACTATGCCACGCCCGAGAGGGCAGCCGCGGCGCTGGGCAACCTGTGGCGATATCGCAGCCTGGCGACGGCAACTGCCAAGCGATAGTCTGCCGCGCGTGCTGCATATC
>Ga0307378_10004297_pt1 | contig 20431 bp, 15 predicted proteins | sample UN1MG_FD_202238 | JGI IMG/M metagenome (GOLD analysis project Ga0307378, IMG submission 202238) | Soil microbial communities from Risofladan, Vaasa, Finland - UN-1 | ecosystem: Environmental > Terrestrial > Soil > Coastal area > Acid sulfate soil | place: Finland: Risofladan, Vaasa | collected... | reverse complement strand
GCCGCATGGTCTCGACGTTGGACATGGTCCACTGGTAGGGGTGGATGCCGTGCTGGATGGCGGCGTTCTCGGCCGGCAGGCCGAAGGCGTCGAAGCCCATGGGGAAGAGCACGTTGTAGCCCCGCATACGCATGTAGCGGGCGCGTACGTCACTCGGGCTTACAGCATACCAATGTCCGATGTGCAGGTTGCCGCTGGGGTAGGGGAGCATCGTCAGCGCGTAATGCTTGGGCTTGCTGAGGTCAACCACCGACCGGTACAGCCCGTCGTCCTCCCACTTCTTCTGCCATTTCGGTTCAATCTCTTGCGGAATGTATGCATCCGTCATCTCTATCTTCTCCTGCTTCTAGTCCGTGTTTTTCTCTGCGTCTCTGCTTCTCTGCGCCTCTGCGTTGAGACCGTTCGGTTGCTGTGCGAAGCGACTTGTACTATGTCCGCCGCCATACTAACCGATTGCTCTCCATCGCGACGGCTACTCTTCCCGCCCGTTCCAGCGAGGAGAGGGCGGCCAGGACTGTCGTCTGGGTGAGCAAGTAAGCCGTGGCCGTCGTCATGCGCAGCCCAAAGGCATCGGCCACCTGCTGGAGCAGGGCAGGCGTTTCCTGGGGCACTTCCAGCGCGGCGTAGACCCGCTCCCGCACCTCCTCCAGCCGCTCCCGGTTGGCCGCGCAGGCCCGCGCGATTTCCTCGCCGGCCTCATAGGCCGGGCCGTGGCCGGGCGCGAAACGGGCGTAGGGCAGCTCCGGCAGCCGCCGCAGCGTCGCCAGCGTCTCGTCCAGGTCCACGCAAAACGTGAGTTTGTGCTTCTCCAGCGTCTCCGCCGGGAAGACCGCGTCGGCACAAAAGAGCACCTCTCCCACGGCCACCCCCACCTGGTTGGGGGCATGCCCCGGCAGGGGCACCACCTCCACCCGGAACGGCCCAATCTCGAGAGGATAGTTCGTAGTAACGACTTCAGTCGTTTCCTTGCCTGTAGTAACGACTTTAGTCGTTGTATAGTCTCCCCGTTGAGTATTGCTGGGAGTTGTCCCCCGCGAAGACGCCAAGGGTGCCAGGTCCCCGCGTATTTCCTTCGCGTTCTTGGCGTCTTGGCGGTTCAAAATGACGTGCTCAATCCGGCACGCCTGGGCCAGTGTGAACTTGCCGCGCAGTTCCCCGATGGGAGCCGCCCCGCCGAAGAGATAGAGCGGTTCGAGGCTTGGGTGCTCCATCATCGCCGCCTCCAACGCTGGCGCGTACAGCGGCACCCCCAGGCGCTGCTGCAAGAAACAAGCGCCCCCAAAGTGGTCGGCGTGGGCGTGGGTCAGGAACACCGCCTCCAGCGTCACCCCCAACCCCTCGGCGGCCCGCAGTGCCTGCCGGGCGGCGTCCTTGTCCAACCCCGCGTCAATCAGCAGCCCCTTTCCATCCTGCACGGCCAGCCCCATGTTGGAGCCGCCCTGCAAATGGAAGATGCCAGGTGCAAGTTCGACCTGCTTCAACCAATTCCTCCTACTCATTCACCGGTGTCAGCCACCCGAAGCGGTCCTCCCGCTCCCCCCTGGCGATGCCGAAGAACTGTTCTTGCAGGCGCGCGGTCACCGGCCCCCGCCGCCCCTGGCCCACCGGGATGCCGTCTACGCTGCGCACCGGCGTGACCTCGGCCGCCGTTCCGGTCAGGAAGACCTCGTCTGCCAGGTACAGCATCTCGCGCGCCACCATCTCCTCCCGCACCTCGGTTCCCAGGTCGCGCGCCAACTGCATGACGCAGGCCCGCGTGATACCCGGCAGGATCGAGGCCGCCACCGGCGGCGTGCGCAGGACGCCGTCCTTCACCAGGAACACGTTCGCCCCGCTCCCCTCGCTGACGGTACCGGCGCTGCTCAGCACGATGGCCTCCGCGAACCCCCGCTCGTGCGCCTCCATGATGGCCAGTTGCGAGTTGATGTACTGCCCGCCGACCTTGGCCATGGCCGGCAGTGTGTTGGGAGCGATGCGTTGCCAGGTGCTCACCCCCACGTCTATGCCCTCCTGCACCCCTTCGTTGCCCAGATAGTTGCCCATCGCCAGGGTGCCGATGATCACTTCCACCGGGCAGGAGCGCGGGTCGAGCGAGATCACCCCCACGCCGCGAAACACCAGCGGCCGGATGTAGCAGGACGTGAGCGCGTTGGCCCGTATGGTCTCCAGGATGGCCTGAGATATCTCTTCCGGCGCAAACGGAATCGGCATCCGGTAGATTTTGCACGAATCGAACAGCCGGCGCACGTGGGGGCCCAGGCACAGCACCGCCGGCCCGCGCGGCGTGGCGTAGGCGCGCAGCCCTTCGAACACGCTGGAGCCATAGTGCAGCGCGTGGGCAAACACGTGCACGCGCGCCTCATCCCAGGCCACCAGCCGGCCGTTGTACCAGATCCAGGGTGTAGGTTCGATGTTCACGGTACTTTTCTCCCTTTGATAAAGAATGGCAGTGAGCGCAGCATGAAAAAAACCCCTTCGCCTCAGGGGCGAAGGGGCACTCCGCGGTACCACCCTGATTGGAGGACCTTCCCTCATGGGATGCCTCCCGCTCTCAGCCCATTAACGGGGGCCACCCGTCGCCAGTTACTCACCGGATGCCGTCATCCAACTTCCAACATCCAACTGCCAACATCCAGCTTCACCGGCGCGGCTCCCAGGCGAGTTCGGCCTCCTGCGGCGCTCCCCCTGGGCGCACGGCTGCCGGGCTTCCACCTGGCTTTTCCCGGCTCGCTGGGGGGATGGCCTACTACTCCTGTTCGTAGCCTTGTTTATCACGGCTGGCGATTGTGATGAGCCACTGGCAACCGATCGCCAGTGGCTCACTGCCAATTGGTGGACCCGGAGGGATTCGAACCCTCGGCCTCCTCAATGCCATTGAGACGCGCTCCCAGACTGCGCTACGGGCCCACGGACGATCCAGGTGGAGCTGAGGGGATTCGAACCCCTGGCCTCTACAGTGCGATTGTAGCGCTCTCCCAATTGAGCTACAGCCCCGCACCAGCACGCTGCATTGCGCCTTTACCTATGTGTAGTATACCAGAAAACCAGGATTTGACAACTGGCAAGGAGCGCTGCGTACGCGCAGTTGCACCTCCATCCTACGGGGCGTTCACAACATTCCAGGCGAAGACAGCCACAGCCACAGGACGCTCTTGCGCAAGGCTCCCCCGGTGTAACTTGATGCGTTCAATCTCGTGCAACGTGTCGGCAGTGAGATAACTTTCCCCACAATGGGGGCAACTGATGACAGGCACATTCTCGATGACAAGCAAGTCCTTGCCTTTGCCGTAACTACGCGCCACGTGACGAACGCGAGCACCCTCTTGACCACAGATATCACATATCATACCTGCTGCTGTTCCGTGGGCTTCACCGAAGCCCCCATCATGCGCTGTCACATCTCCGCCGGGCTACAGCCCCCCTCCCCCATTTGGGCCATCATATTCCTCATCATCCCCGGCATCATCTGAGACATGATCTTGGGGATGGCCCGCGTGGCAATCACCACCACGAGGCCGCCTCCCAGCGCACCGAGAACGGCGGCGAGTATGGTTCGCCTGGTTTGAGCGTTGGTACACATCGCTATTCCTCCTGGTATCGAAAGTGCCCGTCAATCTCTTCCCCTCAGGGGGATTCTATGGCGGAGGGATCGTCACGGTCAGCGTATAGTTCGTCGCTTGTCCAACCGCGACGGCCTCGACGTAGTAGTCCTGCGTGGCATACAATTCGCCGCGCCAGTCGGGCCTGTCGTCCACATACCTCTTCAGAGGCACGCCATCCTCTCCCCAGATCGTCAGGAGAACGTCACCGTTGGGCGACGTGATGCGCACGTCCATCGTCTGGCCCGCCAACGCCCGCACTACATAGTGCCGGATGCCATTCTGCTCGATCTCGCCGGTCACCGTCGCCGACGTCCCACCGGGCTCGAACTGGATGCGGGCAAAGACGGTCACGTGCAACTCATAGTTCGTGGCCGCCCCCACCGAGACCGCCTGGATAAAATAGTCCTGCGTCGAGGGCAAGCGGCCACGCCAATAGGCCCTATCGTCTACGTGCCTCTTCAGGGGGATCCCATCCACCCCCCAGATGTCCAGAAGCACGTCACCGTTCGGCGACGTGATGTCCACCATCATCGGCTGGTCCGCCGACGCCCGCAGGACATAACGCACGATGCCGTTCTGCTCGACGTGGCCGCTCACGGTCGCCGACGTCCTACCCGGCTCAAACGCGATGGGCGTAGCCTCTGGCTCGGCGGGGGAAGGCTCGGGCGTGGATGTTGGGGGTTCTGGGATGGACGTCGGCGGCACAGGTGTGGCTGTGGGTGGTTCACGTGTCGGCGGCACAGGTGTGGGTGTGGGTGGTTCAGGCGTCGGCGGCTCGAGTGTGGGCGGGGATGCTTCGGGCGTTGCGGCGGCCGGGCTGGGGGTCGCCGTCTGTGGCGCCGAGCAGGCCAATATCGCCGCCGTGACCAGAAATGCTGACAAGAACAGCCGTGTACTTCTCTCTCTTTTCATGATCGTCCTCCTCACATAGTTCACTGTCGAGGTACCCTACTCCGGCCCCAACTCGCTCGGCGCGATCTTGGCCGTGACGGGTAACATCAGCCGTTCCTCTAATATACCAGATAGCGCCTCTGTCGCAAGTCAAGTGCAAACTGGCCCAATCATTGCGGGGACGAGGCGGGCGGGACGGTGGCAGTCAGACGCTAAGTTGTGCGGGCAGGGTTAAAATGGAACGCAACAGAATTCCCAGCCCATTGTATTGTCAATCACACGGAACCCAAGCCGGCTGTAGAACGCGGGGTCGGCAACCGCGAACGCATCCTCCAGAAAACAAGAGCTACTATCACACTGATAATGGCTAATGCTGCGCCAAACTCGCCGATAATGAATCTTGTGATCCCTGTGTCTACTGTATAAGGATCGAACAGGCGTTGTATATAGAGATTGTGGTTCGCATGTATGAACATCGCCGTCCAGAGGCTACCTGACTTGAGCCGAAGCCAACTGAAAGCGAAGCTTATGCCGATGACCATAACGGTAAAACAAAGCAGTGAATACCAAACGGGAATTCCACCAGTGTGATAGTCTGCAAACAGGATCAGTGGATAGTGCCATAAAGCCCAGATCACTCCACTGATCAGTGCAGTGTTTGTGAAGCTGGTGAGCTTTGCCAGTCGAGGCACCAGTAACCCGCGCCAGCCAATCTCTTCACCCAAGGCAGCCAGGCAACTCCCCAGCGTCCCAAACCCAATGAGAGCCGCAAAGCCCCACCAGGGGATTCTAAAGAATCGCTCACTAATCCTGCCCAATCCAGAAAGCCATACCATGCCGTACGCGACCAGGCTGTAGACAATGGGAAGAGCAAAGCTTAGAGCGTGATACCGTGTCTTGCCCCATCCCCAACCCAATCCGCGTACGTTCCTGTGATAAACCAGACATATAACCAACGCAGCAATTCCTGGGCACCACATTAGCTCCAGGACAGTGAGGTTACCCGCAGCCGCCAATGTCCCTGCCGAGATCACCAGACCGTAGAAGACCAAGCTCAGTCCGAATGTTATGACCAGAAAGGTCACGATCTCTTTGCGTATGCCCCTAGATGTCTCCATTTTGGCCTCCGGCTGTCACTGACAAGAAGCTCCAGATGGTCACAGCGGCCCCACTAATGATCAGAGAGACCAAGAAGTGGGTCTGGGCCATATATACACTCTCGAAGATTCTCCAGATCATTGTCGTCGCCTTTGTCCTCAGCAGATCGAATATGCACTCTCCCGCACATTGGGCAAACATATTTCTCTACTTCGGCAATATGTTCACTTCGATCCTTTACCGCAGCCTTGCATAGCTGTTGGCTCTTGCTGCTTCAGCCAACGCTCCAGGCGCGGGTCTCAGTTCTCCCTCACCCACACCCCCACCCTCTTATCCCCAACCCTCTCCCTCGCCCTCAGTATTTCCCCCGTCACACACTCAGTCGCCACTACCACAATGCTCCTCAGCCGCCGACTGTATGCCGCCAGGGGCAGACGCGACAGTGGGCGATTGAGGGGGGCTGGTGGCTCGATTTCGGCATCACCGCGTGAGGTCGTAGCGGCTCACTCTGCCCCAACCTCTCCACCATCTTCTTCCAATGCGTCCAGCCAGTCGCGCACCAGCTCTGCCCTGGGGTCCTCGATGTGCTCGTAGATGCGCAGGGCCTGCTCCCACAGCTCGCGGGCCTGTGCCAGGTCCCCTAGGTCCTTGTAGGCCAAGCCCAGGCCGCCCAGGGCATTCCCCTCCCCCCGTCGGTACCCGATCCTGCGGTCAATCGCCAGCGCCTGTTCGTAGGACTCGATCGCCCGCCGCACTTCCCCCAGCCTGTTGTAGGCCACGCCCAGGGCGCCCAGGGCAGTACCCTCCCCCCGTCGGTCCCCGATCTCGCGGAAAATGACCAGCGCCTGTTCGTAGTACTCGATCGCCCGCCGCACTTCCCCCAGGGCCGCGTAGGCCAAACCCAGGTTGCACAGGCCAGCACCCTCCCCCCGTCGGTCCCCGATCTCGCGGGCAACCGCCAGCGCCTGTTCGTAGTACTCGATCGCCCGCCGCACTTCCCCCAGCCTGTTGTAGGCATTGCCCAGGTTGCCCAGGTGCCTCCCCTCCCTCCGTCGGTCCCCGATCTCGCGGGCAATCGCCAGCGCCTGTTCGTGGTACTCGATCGCCCGCCGCACTTCCCCCAGGTCCGCGTAGGCCACGCCCAGGTTGCCCAGGGCATTCCCCTCCCCCCGTCGGTCCCCCACCGTCCGCGTCGCTTCTACTGCCCAGCCCAGCAGCCGCACAGCCTCGCGGACGTGGCCCCGCAGGTCCAGGAACTCACCGCCCTCAACATACAGCCACTGCGTCAGCGCCTGCACCCCCGCGTTCTCCGCGCTCTCCCGCGACCACTCCCCCGCCGCCATCAGGTTCCCCAGTTCTGCCTCCAGCGCCCCGTGGTCGTCGGTGTACCGCTCCGCGTACCCCACATAGTACAACAGGTGCGCATTGCACAGGCTCTCCCACTCCCCCGCCTCTCGCGCCAGCGTTTGGCTATAGTCCGCCAACAGGGGGTGCAGTTCGTACCGTCCTTGCACCGCACCCAGCCGCACCAGTGACAACGCCTCGAGGTCCCCTATCTCCCGCTCCACCTGGCTTGACTCTTCTCCCAGCACCTCCGCCACCGCCGACGGTGCAAACCCGCCCTCCGCCATCACCCCCAGCGCGCGGAAGAGCCGCTGCTGATCCTCCTTCAGCGCCTCGTAACTCAGCGCGAACGCCAGCGCCACGCTGTCCTCGGGCCGATCCGCCAGTGGCAGGGCCAACTCCGCCACCAGGCTGGCGGCACCCTCCAGGCGGTCCAGGTACTCGGCACTACTCCAGCCTCGCTCTGCGATTAGCCGCGCCGCGATGTCCAGGGCCAGGGGTAGACCTCCCAGACGCTCCACCAGCGCACTTCGCGCCGCCTCTTCTTCCTTGTCCATCGTTTTGCCCAGGATACGGGTCAGCAGCGCCTCCGCCTCCTCCTGCTTCATCTCTCCCACCGCTAGCACTCGCCCGTAGCGTTTCAGTTCGGTGAACGAGCGACGGCTGGTCACCACCGTCACACAGCCCTGTACGCCAGGTATCAGCAGCGGGAACTCCTCTGCTGCCACACGCTCTGCGTTGTCCAGGATGATCAGCGCCTCCCGCCCGCGCAAGGCAGACCTCACCAGAGCCGCCAGTCCCTCCGCGTCGAGTATCTGCGCCGCCTGCTCGCTGTACCCGTAGGTGGAGGCGACGTGACGGAGCGCCGACGCCACATCTCGCTGCCGCAAGTCTACCCACACCACACCATCGCGGAAGCGGTCGCCCCAGGAATGGGCCGCGTGCACTGCCAGCACCGACTTGCCCACCCCAGCGGTCCCCCGCAGGCCCACCAGGCTCACCGTCTGCCCAGTTCCAGGCTGCAGTAGCCCGTCCAGTTCAAGCAGGTAAGCGTCACGGCCAGTGAAGGTAGGCAGGTCAAGAGGGAGTTGGAAGGGGCGGGGGGCCTCTTTCGGGCTGGGTGGATAGATGACAACCTGGCCGATCTGGACGACATCGCCAATACTGCCACCCTCAACCTTGACCACCTGGGCCAGGCTACCATCACCCACCACGTTACCGTCGCCAGTGACCGTCACTTCTGATGTCGGATGTTCATCACTCATAGATACTGACTCCACAGCAGTACAGCAATCAGCGATTTGCAGGGGCGGCTTTCAGTTCTCCCCCACCCACAGGGCCGGCCGCTTGTCTCCAATGGCCTCGCTGGCGCTCAGGATCTCTTCGGCATTGTATGGGTTAGTTCATCCCCACCTGGCTGAGTCAGTCACCTCGCCTCCAACGCCTGCAACTGCTCTTCTGCCTTCTGCCGCAACAGGGGATCACTGCTCAGATCCAGAACTTGCGTGAAATCAGCAACAGCTTTGGCTGTCTCGCCCTTCTCCGCGTAGACAACCCCACGGCTGGCGTAGGCCTTAGCGCAGTCGGGCTTCAGGGCGATAGCTCGGTCGAAGTCCACAATGGCGTGCTCAAGATCGCCTTTGAAGGCATAGGCAAACCCACGGTTGTTGTAGGCCTCAGCGAAGTCGGGCTTCAGGGCGATAGCCTGGCCGTAGTCCGCAATGGCATGGTCCAGATCGCCTTTGAAGGCATAGGCAAACCCACGGTTGTTGTAGGCCTCAGCGAAGTCGGGCTTCACGGCGATAGCCTGGCCGTAGTCCGCAATGGCATGGTCCAGATCGCCTTTCTCGGCATAGGCAAACCCACGGTTGTTGTAGGCCTCAGCGTAGTCGGGCTTCAGGGCGATAGCCTGGCCGTAGTCCGCAATGGCGTGGTCAAGGTCCCCTCTGTCGGCATAGGCAAGCCCACGGCTGGCGTAGGCCACAGCGTAGTCGGGCTTCAGGGCGATAGCCTGGTCGTAGTCCGCAATGGCGTGGTCAAGGTCCCCTCTGTCGGCATAGGTAACCCCACGGTTGTAGTAGGCCACAGCGAAGTCGGGCTTCAGGGCGATAGCTCGGTCGAAGTCCACAATGGCGTGCTCAAGGCCGCCTTTCTCGGCATAGGCAAACCCACGGTTGTGGTAGGCCATAGCGAAGTCGGGCTTGAGGGCGATAGCCTGGTCGTAGTCAGCAATGGCGCGGGCAAGGTCGCCCTTCTGGCGATAGGCAATCCCACGGCTGCCGTAGGCCGCAGCGTAGTCGGGCTTCAGGGCGATAGCCTGGTCGAAGTCAGCAATGGCGTGGTCAAGGTCCCCTCTGTCGGCATAGGCAAGCCCACGGCTGCCGTAGGCCTCAGCGTAGTCGGGCTTCAGGGCGATAGCCTGGTCGTAATCCACAATGGCGTGGTCAAGGTCCCCTCTGTCGGCATAGGTAACCCCACGGTTGTAGTAGGCCACAGCGAAGTCGGGCTTCAGGGCGATAGCCTGGTCGTAGTCCGCAATGGCGTGGTCAAGGTCCCCTCTGTCGGCATAGGTGTTCCCACGATTGTTGTAGGCCTCAGCGTAGTCGGGCTTGAGGGCGATAGCCTGGTCGTAATCCGCAATGGCGTGGTCCAGATCGCCTTTCTCGGCATAGGCAAGCCCATGGTTGTAGTAGGCCCCAGCGAAGTCGGGCTCGAGGGCGATAGCTCGGTCGAAGTCCACAATGGCGTGCTCAAGATCGCCTTTGTCGGCACAGGTAACCCCACGGTTGTTGTAGGCCCCAGCGAAGTCGGGCTTGAGGGCGATAGCCTGGTCGTAGTCCGCAATGGCGTGGTCAGGATCGCCTTTGTTGGCATAGGTGTTCCCACGGCTGCCGTAGGCCTCAGCGAAGTCGGGCTTCAGGGCAATAGCCTGGTCGTAGTCCGCAATGGCGTGGTCCAGATCGCCTTTCTCGGCATAGGCAAGCCCACGGCTGTAGTAGGCCTTAGCGTAGTCGGGCTTGAGGGCGATAGCCTGGTCGTAGTCAGCAATGGCGCGGTCCAGATCGCTTTTCAACAAGTAAGCGTTCCCACGAGACAAATGGACCATGCTTTGGTCCAGGGCTAACACGCGCTCTTCAGTCTGGCGCAGTGCGCTGCTGAAGCAGGCGATAGCACCCTCGCAGTCATCAGCCGTATAGCGGGCGATCCCCACGACGAAAAGGCTCAGGTAGGCCATCTCTGCCGAGAGGCGAGTTTGCAGAGTGAAGCTCTCCAGATCGGCTAAAGCCGCTGTCCGCACTAGCCCCCTTGTTTCTGGTCCCAGGGTAAGCAGGTACCTGGGCGGGCGTAGCACCTCGAAGTGTATGCTCAGCGGCACAGCCTTCCCAGGCAACCCATACCAGCCCCAAATGACTATAGCTGCCTTGTGTTTCTCCCCCTCGGCGCGAGCGACGGCACTCCCTTTGACTTCTGTGATGACCGACCCCAGGGGCTGAATCTCCACATCATCATACGGCTCCACTGCAACTCGCAGGCGCGTCAGCACTGTCTCGGTGACACGGTACTTCTGGCGTTCTGGTCCATCAAAGTCAGCCAGAAGTATGATGACTTGGCTAGGAGGCTGTGTGGGCTTCCGGTGTCGGCGACTACCCTCTACCAATCGTGGGATATGTTTGAAAGCTAGGTAGACACAGCCCCCGCATACAACGCCTGCTACGATAAGGACAACAGTCCATACTACGCCAATGCTAGCACGCAGCGCCGCTACGATGGCAAGTACAGCGGCCACAACCAAGCCGCCAATGATTTCAGGTAGCGCCTCGCGCAGGATCTCCCGTAGCTTCTTCATTACCCGTTCTCACTCAGCTAGGTGGTCAACCAGAACACTACAATGGCCGCGTATATCGCTCCCCCACACCCCCGCCCACCTATCCCCAACCCTCTCCCTCGCCCCCGCTCTCTCCCCCTCCCCCACGCAGTCGCCACTGCCACAATGCTCCGCAGGCGGCGCTTGTATGCCGACAGCGCCAGATGCGCCAGCGCACACTCGAGGGGGCCACTGGGCTCGGTTGATGCAGCCCAGCAGAATGTCAGCTCCTGAGCTTCTCACGAGCCGAATGATAAGTTGCCCAGAACGATTGCGTAAGAGCATCATAGCCTTCGACACCCACTTCAGATACCTCAAAATTCCCTTGTGCATTTCGCTGAATTGAGCAAAGCAAGCTCTTCGTCGGACTGTCTACGGTAAACAGATCTGCCTGAAGCAGGTAAACAGGATTAGGGAGAGTAGATGGATCTGGAACCTCGAGAGAAACAGGATTGCCGAAGAAGTTGTGCCACTCTCCTGGGAAAATAACAGCACCCCAGTTGGTCCCCCAGCGTATCATCATTGATTGAGCATGCGGAACAACATCATATCCCCTGAGAGTCAGACCTGTAGTCGCCTCAAAATATGCTGGTCTGAACACCATCTTAGTTGTTTCGCTAAACACAATTGGGAGCGCCACTGTCAGCTTCAGAGCTCCATTCTCAGAGGAAACAGTGTTACGGCTAGTTATAGCGACGTCAAGTAGTAGTCTGACCCATCTATTTCTAAGTGCTGGCTGGGGTTTTCCGCGAATTGCCATTCGTAGGACAAGATCGGCACCGTTTACGTCTTGACCAATCCCTCCAATCTCATCCCGCGCTCTCTGCTCAGCCCGGCGTTTCCACTCGCGCAGCAACTCAGGGGTGTACCGCTGTACGTCGCTGTCTATGAGCTTGGCGCAGTTCTGACACAGCCATATCCCGTTGTCCACGGACCTGCGCTCTTCGGGCGACAGGCTGAGGTCGTAACGTGGCCCGCCCTCCGAGGCTGCTGTGATGTGGGCTGCCACACCGATGTTGAGGGCCTTCTCGGGGTCCTCTTGGGGGCCGCTGGTCAGCTTCCCACAGTCTGGGTTGGAGCAGCGGTAACCTACTCTGCGGGCGAGTATCTCTTTGGTCTTGGCGTCGAAGTCGTCTCTCCTCACATTGAGCCTACCTCGCCTCAATAGCCGTTCGGATCATACCGCTTCGGGCACCCATCCCCATCACCTGGTCGGTGCCACCAGAACCAGGTCACCTCCCCATCGCCCTTCTGCCGCTTGCGCTTCTCCACCTGCCCGCTGCAAGCAGGACAGGTCGCCGCTGCTGGAGCCTCGGGGCTGACCGTCATCAGTCTACCGTCTACCATCGCTTTCCGCGTAGTCTGCCACTTCGATACGGCTTCCGTCAGTTGTCGCTCAGCCACAGAGCCAGCCGCCCGTCTCCAATGGCCTCGCTGGCGCTCAGGATCTCCTCGCATTGCGTGGGCGAGTTCATCCCCACCTGGTAGGCCAGTCACCTGCCCTCTAGCGCCTGCAACTGCTCTTCGGCCTGTTGTCGCAAGTCGGGATCGCTGCTCAAATCCAGGACTTTCTTGAAGTCAATAATAGCCTTGTCCTTTTCCCCCGCCTGCACGTAGGCGTTCCCACGGTTGAGGTAGGCCTCAGCGTAGTCGGCCTTGAGGGCGACAGCCTGGTCGTAGTCTGCAATGGCGCGGTCTAGATCGCCTTTGTAGTAGTAGATGACTCCGCGGTTGTTGTAGGCCAGAGCATAGTCAGGCTTGAGGGCAATAGCCTGGTCGCAGTCAGCAATCGCGTGGTCCAAATCGCCTTTGTCGGCATAGACACCCCCACGGTTGTTATAGGCCCCAACGTAGTCGGGCTTGAGGGCGATAGCCCGATCATAGTCAGCAATGGCGTGGTCCAGCTCGCCTTGGCCGGCATAGGCTTTTCCACGGTTGTAGTAGGCCTCAGCATAGTCGGGCTTGAGGGCGATAGCCCGATCATAGTCAGCAATGGCGTGGTCCAGCTCGCCTTGGTCGGCATAGGCGTTCCCACGGTTGTTGTAGGCCTCAGCATAGTCGGGCTTGAGGGCGATAGCCTGGTCGTAGTCCGCAATGGCCTGGACGAGGTCGCCTTTTCTGCCATAGGCGATCCCACGGTTGTAGTAGGCCTCAGCATAGTCGGGCTTGAGGGCGATAGCCTGATCATAGTCAGCAATAGCGTGGCCCAGCTCGCCTTTGTCAGCATAGGCAATTCCACGGTTGTAGTAGAACTCAGCAAAGTCGGCCTTGAGGGCGATAGCCTGGTCGTAGTCAGCAATGGCATGGGCAAAATCGCCTTTGGCGGCATAGGCGTTCCCACGGTTGCAGTAGGCCAGAGCGAAGTCAGGCTGGAGGGTGATAGCCTGATCGTAGTCAGCAACAGCGCGAAGAAGGTCATCTTTCATGGCATAGGTGTTCCCGCGGTTGTAGTAGGCCACAGCGAGGTCGGGCTCGAGGGCGATAGCCTGGTCGTAGTCAGCAATCGCGTGGTCCAGATCCCCTTTGTCGGCATAGATAACCCCACGGTTGCTGTAGGCCGCAGCGAAGTCGGGCTTGAGGGTGATAGCGTGATCGTAGTCAGCAATGGCGTGGGCAAGATCGCCTTTGTCGGCATAGATAACCCCACGGTTGTAGTAGGCCAGAGCGTAGTCGGGCTCGAGGGCGATAGCCTGGTCGTAGTCCGCAATGGCGTGGTCCAGCTTGCCTTGGTCGACATAGGCGTTCCCACGGTTGTTGTAGGCCTCAGCGAAGTCGGGCCTGAGGGCGATAGCCTGGTCGTAGTCCGCAATGACTTGCTCATCATCGTCTATCAGCTCCCCGTGAAGCCAGCCAAGGCGAAAATAGGCATCCGCTAGACCCTCCACCGACTCCGTTCCAGGGGCCACTGAAGCGACTGCCTTCTGAATCACCTCAAGGCTATCGGCGTACGCTCCCCCAATGTAGTAGGACTGCCCAATGGCAAACAGAGAGAGAAAGGTGAGTTGACTGGGCAGGTCCCGCGTCACGAATTCCGCATAAGCACTCGGGTTGGCTATCTGGGTGCGTTCGGTTTCGCTGATCTCGACTTGGGCGGCTTCAAAGTCAGGGTGCTTAAGATTGAGATAGTTGACAGTAACTCGGACGCCCGTGTCAGCTCCCCAGATGACCATACTGGCCTTGTAACGCTCGCCTAACCTTTGAGCCCCGTCCTTGTCGTCGGCAAGTAAGCGCGTGGGTTCAACCTCGACGCGAAGACTGGAGAAGCCCAGTTCCTCTCTGGCTTCCTGGATAGCACGGCAGATTTCGCGGTGGGCCTCTGTATCTGGTATCCCCTCCGAATGATAGAAGCTGGCGATGACAATGAGAATCTCACCCTCTCTGGCCGGAGTGAAAGAGAGCGGTGTAGGTGTGACTGTGGGCGTTGAGACAGGAGTGGATGTGGGTACCAAGCCCCATTCCTGCAACTGCCGTCTGGCGCCGCCGAAGTCGGCTCCTATGTTTGCCAATCCAGCCAGCAGTGCGACGATGGCCGCTACGATTGTGAACGCGACGGTGGGATAGAACACTAGGGGATGGCGGCGGAAGCGCCTCCACCAAGTCGGCTCAATACCACCATCCCCGACCTCTCGAAAGAACTCCTCCATGATGTCAGGGTGGCGCTTCACCCTCAGGTCGAGTTCGGTGCCAGCCCAGAAGTGGCACACCATCCCCTCGCCACAGCGTTCGCGTGCCTTCTGGCGAGTATTAGCAGAAACATCACAGGTAACAAGGAACACAAGCGCGGCAGGTCGCAGGTCGTCGGGTAATCCCACAACCTTGTTGATCTCGGCGAGGACGTCCTTAGGGCCGAACCTCTGCACGCTTTTGCACTGGAACGCCCACAGCTTACCCTCGCGCCAGGCAACAATGTCACGCCCCTGCTCGCTGCCCGCCGCCCCCAAGTGTTCGGTGCGCTCGTATCCCTCACGCTCGACGAGCCAGAGGCAGAGGCGCTCAAAGTCGCGCGGTGAAAGTTTGTCGAAGGGCAAGGTATGTGCTGTTCCAGTGATAAGTGGCTTGGTCTTTGTCACACGTGTGCTCCCCATTGCTGATTTGGCAAGTCAAGTGCCTCTCCTGGTTCTCACTTACCCACACCCCCACCCTCTCATCCCCACCCCTCCCTCACCCATGAGGGCGCGGATGAGGGGGCAGCGCCTTCGGCAGTGTGGCTTCGAGTATACGGTCGCCAAGCGACTGGCAGCCGTGCCCTGCTGGGTTGTCTTGCTGTTCAGTAGAACAACCATTCCCACAACTGGATTATGGCAGCTATGAAACTTATTACGGCGATAATGGCAGCGGCAATCTGCACAAGCCAGTGTTCACTTAGCCACTCGCCAATCGCTTGCGGGTAAATACTGTAGGTGTCTCGCCAAGTCGAGTTGGTTCTCAACGAGCCTTCATCAGCACGCTGGGCAATGCTGGCCAGAATGTCTGCTTTTCTGAGGGTCGAGAAATGAAGTTTGACGTACTGTCTGCTCTCGAATGCAATGGCTTCATCTGCTCCAGACAGGAAATCTTTATCGGTTATTCCGTTCTTCTCTACCAACTTCTGTAGACGTGGGTGGCCTATGTATTGTCCTCCATAGATGGCATGAAGCAGACGGGATAGGTCAATCAATTGGATTTCAGGGACCTCGGCGGGTTGCCCCCCCAGGACTTTGTATCTATGGGCTATTGCCTGAAAGCCGTAGTGAACACTCCTCATGTTCCAGTGTAGCCAAGAATAGCCAGAATGGGCACGGACATATTCATAGAGTTCGTCCAGCATGAGTCTCTCAAGGTGGTCGTAATGCGCCTCGATTCCGTCTAGCGAAACTCCTTCTCTTTCCGCTACTTGATGGATCGAAAAGGAACTGGTCTGAGCCGATTCCAGATTCGCCACAGCAATTGATGTAATCCTCGGAGATGAACCATCAGGCCTATCATAAAAGCTCTCGCATGAATAGTGAATGACAACCACGTGTTCTGGGTGGCTCATCACCTCATCTAGCTTCTTCAACGCCTTCTTGCGTCTCTGAATCTTCCTTGCAGCTTGGCCCATGGTGCTACACGTCCGTCGTTAGTGAGTTGAGTGGTGCAGTATCACGCTAGCCCTGCTAGCTGGTCAACAGCCCCCACATGGCTCTTGGTGAACAACATCACGCCAGCGGGGGCTGCAGGGGATCACCACGCTAAACATAACCAAACCTATATTTCCACATCTTGAATCACACCAGATTCCGATATTCTGCGCACTAGCTTGTCCCGCAACTCTGCTTCTTGAGCGACTCGCGCAAAGTAGTCATCTGCTGCCCGCTTCACATCGCTAAAGAAGTCCTCCAAGTTCAACACTAAAGCCTTGCCATGTGGCTTCAAGTGTTTCTCAGGGCGGCCGTGGGTGAGCACATACCTCCCGTTGCCGATAGAATAGTTGTGAACCAGTTTGTTCCGAAGTGACTTGTACAATTCCTTGTCATCGTACCCAATTCCGTTGCACTGCTGCCTCATGAAATCGCGCACGAAACCTCTGAACGTACCCTCTCCAGACTCACGTCCTGCATAGAGTGTCCCAAGAAAATCTATCAGACAGGTAATGAGAATGAACGCGGCAGGCGCTCCCTGACAAGGAGGCAGATATGCACGCTCAATGCTGCAGAGCGCATTCTTTGTCGCATACTTCGCCTTGGTGACATAGCTCGCCACTTCCTCTGGCAGATACTTAGGCATTTGACTCACCTACGAACCTTGCTCAGTGCCTTGAATCGTGCAACCACTGCCGCGCCACATGACAGCGACCTCGGCCATCTTATCTGCCTGCTGGAGCAAGAACGCCCGCCCCAACCTTGACGGCGGGCTCTATGCTAGAATCCCTGGCACCAGGGCGGCCCCCACCGCCTTGGTCATCGTCTCGGACTGGTGAAGTCGCGAGACGATTCTTGTTGCATTGTGATGACAGTATAGTGCAGTTTCGGGCAGAAGTCAAACAGTTGTGCAGCCTGCGCCATGATGCGGTCGGTGAGGGCAGAACGATCACAACTCGAACAGCCCGAGCCACCCCTTGCAGGGCTGGACGGCAGCGGCGGCGCATCCTCAACACAAAGTCATAGGGGTCATTGAACCACTCGCTGCCGCTTTCGGTCACGCAGTCAACGACGTTCACCTGCCCTACAATGCCCCCTCTCAGGAGTTGGCCACGCTAGGACGTGTACCATATGCGGTTTTCCACGTCCTTGTAGCCGCTGACAATGAGCTACGCCCACGCTTGACGGATCAATTGGAGAAACTCACCGCCCGATGCTCGTAACTGACACCTCCGGTGCTACCAAAGATTAGACCCTCAGGAGTTACCGTTACAAGCCACCAGTAGTCCCTACAACCACCTGGCGAGTGGCTCAGGTAAAGACTCCCCGTGTAACCCACGCTGAAGAAACTGCGATTGCCGGTGGCGCGACAAGCGAGCATAACGGCGTAGTTATCCGATGGCGAAGCAGGGCGGGGTGTCCACTGAAAAGTGTATGGTACGGCGATTGTGGCTCCATTGCGAGGAGATATCAGAACAACGTTGGCGATGTCAAAATCACCTCCGGCCGCTCGAGTATCGGCTGTATAGGAATTCAGGAAATCACTGTACCAGTATGCCAGGTAGCGCGGATCACCGGAATTCATGTAGCGTACCACGTAACTCTTTCCAATCTCCAGGCCGGGCACATCTGTAAACAAGTACCTTCCGTCGGGCTGTGTGGTAGTGGTGAGTACTGCAACAGAGGAAAAAGCCTCCCATAACTGTAATGTGAGACTGATCCCTCCAATAGCGCTGCCCTGGTAAGTGACTCGCCCGAAAATGCCTGGCGGTGGACTGGACACAATGGGCAGATAGACGGTGAACGCTGAAGTGAATGTGATGTCGGTGGTGCTCCTCAGAGTCGCTGGGCTGCGATCGCTGGACAGATGTGGCGCATAGCTGGAGGAGTCAACGCGGGACACCAGTTGAGCATCGCCTTTCGCATCTGTCTTCTGATCAGCCATCACCCAGACGAGTAGTAAGGCGAAGCCTGCGGCCAGAACGAACTTGACAAGTGATCGTGCCTTCATTTTCACCCCCCTCACGCCCCCCAATTGTTCCCTGGGCGGTCTTGGGGCTGCTACTCTACTGGAACAACCAAAGGGGGCAATTCCGTTCAATCCGTTCACCCGTGTACTCACGGGCTGAATCCGTTGACAGCATGCTGATACAGAACCGACCTCGTGCGGAGAGGCGCTTTCGTGTTCTTTCGCGAGATTTCGCGTCTTTCGTGCTCCAAATCCCCACCAATTGTTCACCCGCCCGGCTGCTGCCTACTGGACACTCCCGTCCAGAATGCCATATTCCTGCGTCCTGGGATCCTCAAACAAAAACAGCCTGGGTGGCTGGTAAGTGAACGACGAGAACGCGGCGATCAAGATTGCTAGCAGGATCATGCCGCTCCATTGTGCGGACGGCCCCATTCTGGGTGCGATCAAAATCCTGTAGCTCACCAACTGCCCGGCCACCACGGCCAGGACGAAGATCAAGATGTCCATCCACAAATAATCCCGCCCCACTATGGCCTTGTACCCATAGAACAGCGCCACGATCACCACCGGCATCGTGAACAGCCCCAGGCCCTTGGCCGCCCACACGTTGTGCGCCGCTTTCCTGATAAACGGGTACTCGACCAGCGCGAATATGAGCCCCGGCCAGAACGCCAACTTCAGGTGTTCCCACATGCTTTCGTTGACTGCAGCGATCAGGGCCGCCGGCCGCCAATAGCCACTCCACTCAAACACGAAATGCAGGGCAGAGCCTGCCAGGATGATGAACGCTATGCCGGCTAACTCCCATCTGAATATCGTCTTTCTCATGGTTTGTTCACCACCTGGTGCTACTCCCTGACCCTCCGCAGTTCGATGGTCACCGTATTCATCTTGTCCACGCAGTCCACCTCGACCACGTCGGGGTCCCCCCATTCGGCCGGGTATCCACCGCCGAACTGGAGCATGATCAGATACGGGAACACACTGTGGTACAGGAACCCGCACAGCCCGCCCGCGCTGTGCCCGCTGAGCTCGAGTTGGTCCCCTACCTTGTGACCCGCGCTGCAAAACCCCTTCACCCCCTTGATTGTACCAACGACCCGATACCCAATGCGTGCTTGCTCCGCCATTCTCCTTCACCTCCCAATCTCGTGTTCCACACCAGCAGATGCAGGTATTATGCTGCGAGTCTGCCCAAAAGTCAATCGGGTGTGTTCCATCTCAGTTGTGTTTGTGGTGGCAGGGTGCTGTCAACGGATTCAGGGAGCGGATTGAACGGATTGAAGTGCTGCACAAGGGGTCAATTCCGTTCAATCCGTTCCCCCGTGTACTCACGGGCATAATCCGTTGACAGCATGCTGATACAGAGCCGGCCTCGTGTGGAGGACCGGTCTCGTGTTTTTTCGCGGGATTTCGCGCCCTTCGCGATCCAAATGCCCTCCTCATGCTTGACACACCCCTACCGCGTGCTATACTACCGTGGCACGGTTCAGTAGTGTAGTCACTGAGACACGGACCTTCACGGTTTCTATCCGCCAGGAGAAGACCTTCAGCCCTAATTGATCCGTGTCCATCCGTCCAATCCGTGTTTCTCCGTGTCCCATTTGGGAGGGTGGCATGTCGGTTGAGTTGGAGTGGCACTTTGGGGACGAGATCCCCGAGCAGGCCCCGCAGGAGGAACGCCGCCCCCGGCGTCCTCGCTGGCGATTCTGGCTGACCCTGGCCGCGGTCGTCTTGGCGCTGGTGGTGGTGGGGCTGTACGCCTGGTGGCGCGTGCGGCGTGAAGCCCTCAAGATGGTCGAGTCAGATGTGCAGGCCGTCGCCCAACTGGAGTTGCAGGCCCTGGCACAGCGAGACGTCGCCCTCTATCTCAGCCTGCAAGACGAGGCCGACCCCAATTGGCAGGAGGCCCAGCGGGCTCGCCTGGCGTTCGACGCGGCCTTCCCCCCGCCCCTCCCTGGCCTGGCCGCCACGGCCGCCGTTTCGGTCGAGAATGCCCGGGCCGTGGGGGATGGGGCGCGCGTCGAGGTCGTGCGATTTGCCAGCCTCCCCGACGGCCAGGCGCTCCCTTTCCGGGCTACCCGCTTCTACCGTCGCGATGACGATGGCCGCTGGCTCCACACGCGGGCGGACCTGGCCTACGCTGGCCACACCGTCATCTTCACCGGCCAACGGGTCGTCGTGACCTCCTTCGCCATTGACGCCGACCTGATGAAACCGGTCGCCTTCAAACTGGAGGGGACAGCCGAGCAGTTCTGTGATCTCATTTCCTGCCAGTCGTCTGCGCCAGTGCCGCTGGTGTTTACCGACACCTTGGACGCCGCGCTGGAGCCGGGCGGCGCGCTGCCGGCCCCCTTCGTCGTCGGTGTTCCGGCCGGTGAATTGGCCTACGCGCCGTGGGAGCAGGCCCTGGAAGATCTGCTCCTGGACCGGCTCGCGGCCCGCGAAGCGGGCTATCTGGTGGATGGGACGCCGCGCAGGGTTCAAGGGGGCGAACTGTTCCGCGCCAGGGGGCGCGCCTGGCTGCGGGCGAAACTGGGGCTGCAGCAAGCACCCTCTC
>Ga0307378_10004296_pt1 | contig 20436 bp, 16 predicted proteins | sample UN1MG_FD_202238 | JGI IMG/M metagenome (GOLD analysis project Ga0307378, IMG submission 202238) | Soil microbial communities from Risofladan, Vaasa, Finland - UN-1 | ecosystem: Environmental > Terrestrial > Soil > Coastal area > Acid sulfate soil | place: Finland: Risofladan, Vaasa | collected... | reverse complement strand
GGCAATGACCGCGGCGATACCGGCTTTCCCGGGTGACTGACACCAGTGCTCTCCGCTGGCTTGCTCGTCAACTACCGCGGCGATACCGGCTTTCCCGGGTGACTGACACCTCTCGAAGTCTACATGGACGACGACTACACCGCGGCGACACCGGCTTTCCCGGGTGACTGACACCACTGGCCGCCGCCCCCGCTCGTTTGTCACACCGCGGCGACACCGGCTTTCCCCGGAGACGGTGGCACAACGCGCGTGCTCTCTTGCCCTACTCCAAGCCCTCAAGAAACGCGACGAGCGTCTCGTAGTATTCCCGCGGGGGGAAATCGTTGTGGTCGCCGCCGGGGATGGGGAAGAACTGTTTGGGCTCGTTGGCGGCGTCGAACAGGCGGCGGCCGAACGGGTAGGGGACGATGGTGTCGGCGTCGCCGTGGCTTTGGAGGAGGGGGCCGCGGTAGCTGGGGATCTTGGAGAGGGAGTCGAAGCGCGTGCGCAGCAGGCGGTGCACGGGCAGCCAGGGGTAGTGGTGAGCGGCCAGGTCGGGGACGGACGTGAAGGTGCTTTCCAGGACGAGGGCCCGGGCGCCGTCCTTGGCGGCCAGGTCGACGGCCACGGCACCACCCACCGATCGGCCCATCATGACAACGTCTCGCTCGGCGACGCCCGCCCGTTCGGCGAGCCAGGCCCGGGCGGCCCGGGCGTCGGCCAGCATCCCTTCTTCGTCGGGCTTGCCCTCGCTCCGCCCGTAGCCGCGGTAGTCGAAGATCAAGACCGACGCGCCCACCCGCTCGTCGAGCGTGCGGAGCGTTTCGGCGCGGTGGGTGACGTTGCCCGCGTTGCCATGGCAGAAAAGCACCACCGCGCGCGGGTCGTCGCGGCCGGCGTACCAGCCGTGGAGCCGCAGGCCGTCGGGCGAGGTGAACCAGGCGTCTTGGAAGGAGAGCCAGTCGGGGTCCCAATCGCCTTCGGGGTAACGCAGCGGAAAGAAGATGAACGTTTCCTCGAAGATCATCAGGACCCCCACGCAGAACAGAAAGGCAACCGGCAGGGCGAGGACGTACGGCCAGCGGTTGCGGCACCACCGCGGCGGTCGGCGTCCGGCGGTTGTGGGAGCGGGTGAAGCACGCGGTTCGGGCTCGGTCTCCATCCGAAACTCCGGAGGATCCGCCGCGATGGCGGACGGCCTGTCGTCGCACAAACGAAACGACCTCGCCCTGCCATTGTAGGCGGCGCGAGGTCGTTGGTGCAACTTGCGGCTTAGGACCGGCGAATCAATTACTGTCGCGTTTTCCGATGTACTCCTCACGCTCCGCGTGAGGGTGTGCCGCTTGGCCTCACGCGGAGCGTGAGGAGTACGACACTTATTGATTCGCCGGTCCTTAGGTCGGCCCCCGCCCAGTCCCGGGGACTAGAATCGGTACTGGGGGTTGCGGATGTCGAAATCGGCGTCGGTGAGGCCGTTGTTCAGCTTGAGGTTCAGGTAGGTGTACTGTTCCAGCAACGGGGGCGTCTCGCCCTGCTTGCCGGGCCAATCGTACGCCTCGTAGCGGACGGGGACGTTCAGCTCGTCGTCGATGAAGATCCGAGCCACGTGGAAGCGGAAGTTTCGCCGCGGGACCGGATGCGTCACCTGGATGCAGGTACAGACGCGCTCGTTGATCTTGGCGCCCGGGAAGAACTTCACTTCGCACTCCCCGTACTGGGCATCTTGCTGGGCCACTTCCAGGAGCCGCTCGACCAGGTTGAGGAGGCCGATCTCGGTGATCGGATAGCGGTTGCCGCCCATGGCAATCGGGCTGGTCGGGTTCAAGGAGACGGTGCCGAAGATGCTCTTCATGCCGGTGCCGTGGGCCCACATCTTGCCGTCGTTCTGGTTCTCGATCCACATCACCTCCTGGCCCTGGAGGCTGTCGGGCTTGAGGAAGTAGAGGTAGACGCTCAACGGCTGGTGTCGCACCTTGAGGAACATGTACTGCTCGTCGAGGAGCTTGCCCTCGACTCGCTCCCGCTTCACCATCACGGCGGAGTAATCCTGGATCTGCTTGAGGTTATGCACGCCCTCGCGGGACCAGCGAATGGCCGGCGCCAACGGGTGCTCCTCGGGTTGGCCCTGGGCTCCGGCCGTCCGGTTGGCCAAGGCGGCGGACCGCTCGGCGAGCTGGTAGGGGGTGCGAGCTTGCGCGGACGGCGGCCGACGAGCCGGTTGGGCCTGCGGTTGGGCGGCCACGCGATACGGGCCGCCGGATCGGTCGGGGCTTACCGGCGGCCGCCTGCTGTAGTCCTGGGCCGTTGCCCAGGAGACCAGGCAGGCCACGGCCAGCGCGGACAGCCAGCCGTGGTGAGCCAGGTTCCTGAACGCCATGAAGTGCTCCCCTGTTGCGCGGTCCTGGGTCGGAACGCGAGATCGACGCAATATGGCCGAACGCGGCTGCGCCCCCTCCCGATTCGGTCCCTTGGAAAGAACGGTCTGCTAGTTACGCAAGTTACGTGCCAAAATCCCCTGTGGCTCGATCGGTCACCTTGCCCCTGCCCGGCCGAGCCGTCCAGTAGCTGGCCTGCTCAATGAGAGAACTTGGAGATCCGGCCAGGGCGTCACCACCCTCTTCGTCGCTATCGCCGTATGGGGTTGACAAAATTACAATGGACCGACCGCCTGAGCCACGTTTTCCCAGCTCATGCGGCTCAGCCAGTCAAAGTGGGCTGCAATCATTCTGCAATTTACCCAGTTTCCGTCCACGCGGGGAGGTCAGTTTTGAATCGGCCCAAAATTCAACTCGCTGCCGTCGTCTCCGTGGCCTTTCAGGAGAATGCGTACATCGCCCAGCTTGAAGGGCGGGAGGATTGCCTGGTGATCGACCCGGGCCTGGAGCCGGGGAAGATCCTTGCCTACCTGGATGAGCGAGGGCTGGAGCCGGCCGCCATCCTGAACACGCATGGGCACAGCGACCACATCGGGGGGAACGCGGCCTTGAAACGCCGATGGCCCGACTGCCCGCTGGTGATCGGCCACATCGAGGCGCCCAAGCTGACCGACGCTAACTTGAACCTATCGGCCGAGTTCGGGCTCCCCATCACCAGCCCGCCAGCCGACGTGACGGTGAAGGAGGGCGACACCTACTCGGCCGCGGGGTTCGACCTCCAGGTACGGGAGATCCCGGGCCACTCAAGCGGGCACGTCGTGTATCTCTGGATGGACCACGACCCGGCGATTGTCTTCGTCGGCGACGTGATCTTCGCCGGCAGCATCGGCCGGACCGACTTCCCCGACGGCAACTACCAACAACTGGCCGACGGCATCCACCAGAAGCTGTTTACCCTGCCCGACGAGACCATCCTCCTCTCCGGCCACGGCCCGGAGACGACCGTGGGGCGGGAGAAGCGGGGGAATCCGTTTGTGGGGCCGGGAAGGTGAGGGGGTGACGGGGTGACGGGGTGACGGGGTGACGGGGTGACGGGGTGACGGGGTGAGGGGGTGACAAGGTGAGGGGGTGACGGGGTGAATAGCGCGTCACCGCAACACCCAGGTTTCAGGGTGATTGATCATTCCCACGATTGTCCGCAGGATATCGTCGTAGGTCGTGTAGAGCGTGCGTCCTTCGTCGCGGCTGAGGTAGCGACATTCGACGGCGAACTCCACCCATACTTGCGTCTCGGCCGCCTCGGTCTCCGCGTCCGAGAGCTTGCTGACGAATGCCGCTTGGTAGCGTCGCTTTCTCCACGCCTCCGCAAGGTTGCTGCAAACGCTCCGCGACGCACGGGGTATCTGATCCGTAAGCGAATATGTCTCCTCCTTGGGAAACTTCTTCGACAACTCGAAGATCCGCATCGCCGCTTCAAACGCCTTCCGATACACCTCCAAATCGCAATGTGTCCTAATCGTCTTCTTCACCCCGTCACCCCGTCACCTCGGCCAAGCGGGCGCCTACTCCACCCGGAAGCCGATGTCGACGGTCACCTGGTACTGCTGGATCTTCCCGTCGGCGATGCTGCCGCGCTGCTCGACGACCTCGAACCAGCTCATGTTGCGGAGCGTCTCGGCCGCCTTGGAGATCGCGTTGGCTGCTGCGTCGCTGAACGACTCGGTGGACGTGCCGACCAGTTGGATCTTCTTGTACACGGGATCTGCCATGAGAGCACCTCAATTGCCAGGGAGAAACGGGAAACGACGGACAGGTCCGACGCGCCGCGGCGACCCGAACCGCGTCGTGCGCAGATCGGCCCCCGCCACGCCCTCGCCTCGATAATGTAGGCCCGTCGCCGAGAACTGCAAGAGGGCCCCTGCATGGGGCTCGTTTGGGGGCCGTCACTTTTCCATGCTGATCGTCTTCGGCGCCGAATCGGAGAGCACGGCCGGCATCTCCAGGGTGAACCGGCTGCCTTCGCCCGGCGCGCTGTCGAGGAGGATACGGCCCCCGTGCTCGTTGAGGATCTTCTGGCTCACCGGGAGCCCTAAGCCGGTGCCACGACTGCTCTTGTACGAGACAAATGGACTGAAGAGGCTTTCGGCCCGCTCCGGGGCGATGCCGGGCCCATTGTCGGAGACGACCACGAAGACCTTGCCGTCGTCGGCCTCGTAGCGCGTGGCCACGTCGACGCGGCCGGGGGCGTCGATCTCCGAGGCCGCGTCGATGGCGTTGGTCACCACGTTGAGCACCGCCCGATGGATCCCCTCCGGGTCGAACACCAGCTCGGGGATCCCGTCGGCCGGCTGCCAGTGGAGTTCGACTTCCAGGTCGCGGGCGTGGGATTGCATCAGCTCGACGACGTCGCCGACGACCTGGTTCAGGTCGGCCGGGGCCAATTCCGGCTCGCGCTCCTTGCTGAAGGTGAGCATGTCCATCACCAGGGCGGAGATCTTGTTCTGGTTCTTCTCAACGATCTTCCACCCCTTTTGGACCACCGACTCGTCATGGTCGGAGAGGCCCATCTCGATCAGGTAGCTGCCGCCGCGGATGCCTTGGAGGATGTTCTTGATGTGGTGCGACAGCGTGGCGATCGTCTGCCCGATGGCGGCCAGCCGCTCGGCCTGGACCATGGCCGAGTAGTATCGGGTGTCTTCCACGGCCAGGGCGGCCTGATGGGCGATGGCGATCATCAGCTTGAGGTGATCCTGGCTGAACTTGGTGGCCCCGCCCTTCTGGATCACCTCCTGCGGCGAAGTGGACGTGTCGATGTAGATCACGCCGACCACGTCGTAACGGCCCTGCATGGGCACGCAGATCGCCTCGCGGATGCCCATCTGGAGGATGCTGGCGGCCGAATTCCAGCGGTCGTCCTGCCGGGCGTCGCTGGTCAACACGCCCTCGTTCCGCTCCATCACGTAGTCGAGGATCGTCTTGCTGATCGTGATTCTCTCGCCCCCCCGGGCCCCCTGGCGCGTGCGGCGGACCTTCGGCTCCAGGGCCTTGGTGTCCGGGTGGACCAGCATGATGCAGCCACGATCGGCTTCGACCCATTCGAAGATCAGCTCCATGATCCGCTGGAGCAACTGGTCGATGTCGAGCGTGTGGCTGACGGCCAGGGCCGTGCGGTACATCACCTGGAGGTTGCTGCGGGCCCGGGCCAGCCAGGAGTTCTGCGGCACGTCGGCCTCGTGCCGAAACATCCGACTCCCCTCCGCCTGGGAAACCGAGTGCACGATGTGCGACTCATCCCCCGTCTGCTGGTCGGAGGCGATGCTGATCTGATCGGTCAGATCTTGTCCCGGCTCTTCGGCGGGCCGCGTGAAGAGCATCAGCGTGCCGCCGATCTGGACCTGGTCGCCGCTGGTGAGCCGATGCTCGTCGACCCGCTGGCCGTTGACGAACGTCCCGTTGGAGCTGCGAAGGTCGACGATTCGGTAGCCACCATCCGCACGGCGAATCTCGGCGTGCTGGCGGGAGACCTCGGTGTCGTGGAGCTGGACGACGTTCGACACGTCGCGCCCCACCCCGGCGGCCTCCCCTTCCAGCTCGAAACGGGTGCCCTGATCGTTGCCGCGGATCACAAACAGGGAAGGCACGGTGGTGACTCCGCTCCTCGCACGCCCCATCTGAGCGGTACGGCCATGGCTTATCGGGAGCAATTCGCTTCACGCGCACCGAGCCAGCGCCGGCTCGACTGCCCCCAATAACTCTTCGATTCTACGAACCAAAGGCCCGTAGTGATAGGGCTTGCGCACGAATTCCGGGCCCAGCGAGCGGTCCGGCAGGCGACAACTGCCGAGCAAGATCAGGTGGGTCGGACGCTCCGACACCTCCTGCTCGAATCGGGCATAGGTGTCCTCAGGGCTGGGGCCTTGCGACTCCAGGTCGAGCACGATCAGATCCGGCCGATGGAACCGCGCCAACTCCAGGCCTTGCCGGGCGCGGCTGGCCACGAGAATCCGCATCCCACGACGCTCCAACGCGGTCTTCAGCACCTCCCGGGTCTCTTCCGATTGGTCGACGATCAGCACGCTCGGTGGCGAGGCCAAAGCCATTCCCTCCATCAACGCGGTCGGCCGGACTTCCCTTTCCGCCCGATTCGTGCCAGCGCATCGCGCCGCACGAAGGGGCCGGAGCATAGCGAGACCGGGCGTGCGTGTCAAAGCGAGTTGCGGAAACCCCTGGTCGTACGCCGTCCGCGCAGCTTATGGAGGAATTGCTCTTGAACACTTCCGCTCCGAGGACTATAAGCGGCGGCCCTCGATTCTTTGCGCTGCTTGCACGCAGATAGTGGCGCTCCTAGTCCTAGCCCGTTGTCCAACGGGGAAGCATAGGCTGCTTAGAGAAACTCGTCTCGCAGCCCCAAGACCGATCTCCCACCAAATCTTCGGAGGTGTCCGCCAATGGCACTCTGGTTCTATGGACTCCGTCAACTCGCTCACTCCTTCGGGGTGGTCGATCCCGTCTTTCCTCGGCAAGCTTCATCGATGAAGCTGAGCCCAGCGCTACGGAAAAGGCGACAGTCCCCCAGCCAAGCTCCAACGCGGTTGCGCTTTGAGCCGCTGGAAGGCCGCCGGCTGCTGGCCGTGGCTCCGCAGCTTCTGACCGCGCTGCCCGCGCCTGGCCCGGATATCACCGAGATGGTCGAAATCGACGGGATCAGCTATTTCGCCGCTTATGACAACGTGCATGGCAAGGAACTCTGGAAGAGCGACGGCACAGCCGCCGGCACGGTGATGGTCAAAGACCTTTATCTCGGCAGTGTGAGTTCGAATCCCGCGAACTTGACCGACGTAGACGGCACGCTATTTTTCACCGCCTACGACGACACCCACGGCACCGAGCTCTGGAAGAGCGACGGCAGCGAGGCCGGCACGGTCTTGGTCAAAGACATCTACGAGGGCAGCGTCAGCTCCAGCCCGCAACATCTCTTGGCCGTGGGCGACACTCTGTTCCTCACGGCCTACGAGCAGGACAACGGCCGCGAGCTCTGGAAGTCCGACGGCTCGGCCGCCGGCACGGTGATGGTCGCCGACATCTACGCGGGCAGTGTCAGCTCCGATCCCCAGAATCTAACCGACGCCAACGGCATCGTCTTCTTCTCGGCGTACGAGGCGACCAACGGCCGGGAATTGTGGCAGAGCGACGGCTCGACCGCCGGCACGGTGCTGGTGGCCAACATTCGTCCCGGCAGTTCCAGCTCCGATCCCCAAGATCTTAAGGCCTTGTGCGGTACGCTCTTCTTCACTGCGGACGACGGGACTCTCGGGCGCCAGCTCTGGAGCATCGACTGGCCCGTCACCGCCGACGACGACCCCGGCGACGGGGCGGCCAACGACGGAAACGGCGACTCCTTTGAGCTCTCTCGCGTCGGCGACACCCTTCAGATCACCATCAACGGCAACGCGCTTCCCGCCAGAAACATCGGCGACGTGGTCCGAATCACCATCGGCGGCTCGACCGACCAGGACACGTTCACCGTCAACTCGTTGGGGGACTTCGCGGGCAACGTGGTGATCAACGCCGCGGGGGACGGGGACATCGTCCGCCTGTACGACTCGCCGGGGAGCGACGAGTTGACGGCGTATCCGGGCAGCGTCACGTTCGAAATGGAGGGCGGATATACGATCACGGCCTATGACCAGTTCTGGCTGTACGCGTATTCCCAGAACGGCGGCGAGGACCGGGCGTACCTGCACGACTTGGAGGGAAGCAACGACACCTTCAAGGCGTGGCCCACCGGGGCCAAGCTGTATGGCGACGGCTTTTTCAATCAGGCGTCTTGCTTCGCCGAAGTGCACGCCTATTCCGGCGTGAACCACGGCTTTGACAAAGCCGTACTCTACGACGACCCCGAGGGAAACGACACGTTCACGGCGTGGCCCACGGAGGCGAGGCTCTACGGCAACGGGTTCTCCAACTGGGCGAAGTCGTTCGCCCAGGTACACGCCTTTTCTGACCCGGGGCACGGCCAGGACGTCGCCCAACTCTATGACGACGATAGCGGCGACGACACGTTCAAGGCCTGGCCCGATCAGGCCAAGCTCTACGGCGACGGGTTTTTCAACCGGGCCGTCTCTTTCCGCACCGTGTACGGCTACGCCGAGCTAGGCAGCGGCGGCACGGACGTCGGCTACCTGTACGATTCGACCGCCGACGACTACGTCGAGGCGCGGGACGGAGATCCGGGTAGCGAGGACTGGGTCATGCTCCGCGACGAGGCGATGGCCCAATACGCGATCTGGGCATACGGCCTCGACGGTGTCTGGGCCGATTCGGGCGCCGGCGACGACGACACGACCGACGAGGGCGACAACTTCGATTTCTCACTCGACCTGATGGGTGTTTGGGAAAACCAGCTCTAGCGACGCGTCAGTCCGGGACGAGGCCTAGGTCGCCCCGCCAACGCAGCTTTGCCGGGCGCGGCAAGCCGCGAGGACCCGCAGCCCACGACGCTCCAAGGCGGTCCTCAGCACCTCCCGGGTCTTTTCCGATTGGTCGACGATCAGCACGCTCGGTCGCGAGGCCAAAGCCATTCCCTCCATCAACGCGGTCGGCCGGACTTCCCTTTCCGCCCGATTCGTGCCAGCGCATCGCGCCGCACGAAGGGGCCGGAGCATTGCGAGACCGGGCGTGCGTGTCAAAGCGAGTTGCTGCTTGACCCTGCCCTTGGCACACACCAGAATTGAAGGGCTCCCCTGTGATCGGGAGATGCCACGTTCTTGAGCGCCTGTCAGCCGGGCTCATTCCCGCTCAGACAGTAAGCCTTCGGCGGTCAGCCTTCAGCATGATTGTGCGTGCCATGCAGCGTGGGCCGAGATGGCGAAGAGCTGAATGCTGATAGCTGACGGCCGGCCTGGAAATCATTGCGCCGCAGGGCCTTACGAGCTGAGTCGCTATGTCCGGCTTGCAGCTTGAGATTTCCGGAAAGCGCGGCTCCGCGTCCTGTCGGTGGGTGGCGAAGCGGACGTGGCAATGGTTGTACCCGGCCTCCCTTTTTGTCTACTTCCCCCACATTCACACTTCGGTTCACCCATGCAACACCTCCTGAGTTCTCGCCGCCTGCGACTCATGCTTCTCGCTCAGGCGGTGTTGCTGGCGGCCGCAGCGTGGTCCGGATTGGTCCGGGCGGACGAAAAGACGGCGGCCATCGAGCAGCGACTGGCCGAAGCGGCCCGGCACCTCGCCTCCGAGGAACTGGAGGGACGCGGCGTCGGGACCAAGGGCCTGGACCTGGCAGCCGAGTACATTGCCGGCCGGTTTGCCGAGTTCGGTTTGACGACCGAGTTGCTCGATGGGACTCCGTTCCAGGTATTCCAGACGCCGACCAGCTCGAAGCTCGGCAACGCCAACAAGCTTGCGTTGGTTGGCCAGCCTGCCGAGGAGGGGAAGGAACCCGTACGCGTGGAGCTGAAACTGGGCGAAGACTTCACGCCGTTGGCGATGAGCGGGTCCGGCCACTTCGACCTGCCGCTGGTGTTTGTCGGCTACGGCATCACGGCAAAAGAGGAAAACTACGACGACTACGCCGGGGTCGTCGTGGCGGGAAAGGCGGTCCTGATCTTGCGTCATGAGCCGCAGCAGGCGGATCCGGAGAGCGTGTTCAGCGGCACCGAGGACTCGGAGCACGCCCCGTTTCGCCGCAAGGTCTCCAACGCCTTCGAGCACGAGGCCAAAGCGGTCGTCTTCTGCTCCGACGAGTATGACATTCGCCGCAACGTGAGCAAGGCCCACAAGGAGTGGCAAGCCGCACTCGATCGGCTGGCCGAGGAGCACGCCGACTTCAAGAAGACGGAGAGCCCGACCCCGGAGCAGATCGAGGAGCAGCACGACCGGATCGAAGAACTGCTCGACGACGTGGAGAAGTGCGAGGAAAAGCTCCAGCGCGCCTACGATCCGCTTCTTCCGTTCACGGCGGGCGGACGGGACGCCGGCGGGCGCGATTTCCCGATCGCCTTCTGTCGCCGGGCCCCCTTGAACCGGGTCCTCGATGCCGCCCTGGGGACCGATCTGTCGGCGGTTGAACGCGGGATCGACGAGGGGCCGACGCCTCGGAGCGCTCCGTTGCCGGGCTGGCGGGTGGTGGGTGAAGTCAACGTCGAGCGGAAGGAGACGGAGGTCAAGAATGTGTTGGCCGCGTTGGAGGGCGAGGGGCCATTGGCCGAGGAGACGCTCGTGATCGGCGCCCATTACGACCATCTCGGGGGGCGCGCTTCGGGGGCCTCGGGCTCCGATGGCGGAGAGATCTACCACGGCGCAGACGACAACGCCTCGGGCGTGGCCGTACTGCTCGAGGTGGCCCGAACGCTGGCCGAACGAGACGAGAAGCTGCGGCGCCGCGTCCTGTTCATCGCATTTACGGCCGAGGAGCGCGGCTTGCTCGGGAGCAACCACTACCTGCGGAATCCCCTGTTTCCGATCCAGAAGACGATCGCCATGCTCAACCTCGACATGGTCGGCCGACTGCGGGACGACAAGCTGACGGTGGGCGGATCCGGCACCGCGACCCGGTTCGACGGAATGCTCGACGAGCTCAATCAGTCCCGCGGTTTCCAGTTGAACAAGACCCCGAGCGGGTTCGGCCCCAGCGACCACTCCGCATTCTATGGGAAGAAGGTCCCGGTGATACACTTTTTCACCGGAATGCACGGCGACCTGCACCGGACGAGCGATGATTTCGAGAAGCTGAACGTCCCCGGGATGCGACGCGTCGGCGAGCTGGTGGCCGAAATCGCCGTCTCGCTGGCCAACGCCGAGAAGCGGCCGGAATACCTGTCGACGGGCCCTCGTCAAGTGCCCCCGAGCGGCGGCGAGCGCCCCTTTTTCGGCAGCATCCCCGACTTCTCCCACACCGGTCCCGGCTACGCGATCAGCGGGGTGGTCGACGGGAGTCCCGCTCAGAAGGCCGGCCTCCGCGCCGGCGACGTGATCGTCCGGCTGGGCGAAAGCAAGATCGGAAACCTGGAGGACTTCGACGGCGCGTTGCGCAAGCACAAGGCGGGGCAACCAGTGCCGATCGTGGTCGAACGGGCCGGGCAGGAGCAGGTGTTCGAGGCGACGCTCGACACGCCGCGATAGACGCAACCGGCCTCTCGCGCCCCCGCGGCGCTCGACGCGGATGCGACCGTGTGATGGCCCCGGGCGATTCAGGTTCCATCGCGACGGCCGTGAGCGGCCGCTCCCGGGCCGTGGCCAACGGAACGTCCCTTCTTGTCTTCCGCAAGCACTCTCTGCCCGCCTGCGGCCCGGCGGAGGTACTTTGGTCCCTAACCCTTTGTGTGGAAATGGCTTACGTTCTGCCCTCGGGCCGCCAAATATCTGGTCTTTACCCAGACGGCCATAGCGGGCAGAATACCGCCCCGTGATTGAGCTTTTCTGGCCACCCGACAGCTCAAGTCGGTGCGGCGTCCTAGGGGACAGGGCCTCGCAATTCACGGAAGACTACCCTTTGCAGCAAGGAGTGCTGACAGTGAGGAATTCCCGTCTGTTGATCGCGATTGCCGGCTCTGTCCTGATCGCCGGACTGGCCGTGTTCACCGCCCTGGCCCAGCAGGGGACCACGCGTCCGATGGCAGGCCCCCAAATGGGAGCTCCCCAGGTCGCTTTCGTCGACGTCGGCTACGTCTTCAAGAAGCATCCCGGGTTTCAAGGGAGGAAGGTGGGCCTGGAAACCGAAATGAAGCGTGCCAGCGAAGGGCTGAACCAGGAGCGGGAGACCATCCGTAAGATGAGACAAGACCTCCAGGGCATGCAGGCCGGCACCGAGGAGTACAAGCAGTTGGATCAGCACTCCACCAAGCGTGCGGCGGACCTCCAGGTCCAGTTTCAGTTGCAGCAGAAGGAATTCGCGACCAAAGAGTCGAACATGTACTACACCGTCTACCAGGAAATCGCGCAAGAGGTCGGATACCTCGCTTCGCAAAACGGCTTCAGCGCGGTCTTCTACGTCGACGGGGACACGCCCGACAAGGACCGACTGCCCCAGGTGCAGGCCTTCGTGAACAAGCAGATCGTCTGGTTCGATCAGCGTTTGGACGTCACGCCGGAGATCGTCAGCCGCTTGGAGCGAAAGTACGGGGCGCAGCCGGGCAATCCCAACGCCAACCCGGCCGCTCAACGGACGCGCACCGGCGTCCCCGCCCCGTCCTATCGGTAGTGTCACTCCCCTTTCCACGGCGCCGCAGGCAGGGAGGCTTGCGACAAGCGCCGCTCAGGAACCGCAACTCGCCACGGTCACGGACGACGCACCTCTCGTGATGCACGCAACCCGAAATCAACGTACGCTCGCCGCACCGACCTCGGTCCCAGGCTTCGGCTATTGGCACGGCAGGGACGTCCGCGTCGAGTTCCGGCCGGCCAAGGTCCATACCGGTGTCGTGTTCGTTCGCCACGACCTGGACGGATGTCCGCGGATCCCCGCCAACATTTCGTGCCGGGTGGAGCAGCCGCGCCGCATCTCGCTCCGCAAAGGCACGGCGGGCGTGGAAATGATCGAGCACGTGATGGCGGCCCTGACCGGGCTCCAGATCGACAACTGCGAGGTCTGGGTCGACGGGCACGAGATGCCCGGCTGCGACGGCTCCAGCGAGCCCTTCGTGCGGGCGTTGGATGCCGCGGGCACGGTCGAACAGGACGCCCCCAAGACGCGACGGATCGTCCGGCAGGTGATCCGTCTGGGGAGCGCCGACAGTTGGATCGAGGCTCGGCCGCCCCGGTCGGGCGAGACCGTGCTCCGCTACCAGCTCGACTATGGCCCCGACAGCCCGATCGGCCGCGAGACGTTCGAGATCTCGCCCACCCCCGACTCGTTCCGCACGCAGCTTGCGCCTTGCCGGACCTTCATGCTCAAGGCCGAGGCCGACTGGCTCTTGGCCCAAGGGCTCGGAAGCCGGGTGAGCTATCGGGACCTGTTGGTCTTCGGGGACGACGGCCCGATCGACAACCGGTTGCGCTTCCCGGATGAGTGCGTCCGTCACAAGCTGCTCGACATGCTCGGCGACCTGGCGCTGGCCGGATGCGAGCTGGTCGGCCGATTCTACGCCTATCGCAGCGGACATCGGCTCAACGCCGAGATGGTTCGCGCCGTGTTGCGCGAAACCGAAGTCGTCCGGCCGTGGAGGCGATGTGCCTGACGCGAAAGTCCAGGGGTTGGCCTATGGCTACGTTCGTCGCCGAAAACGTGTCGATCCATCCTGCGGCCCAGATCGACGATGACGTCGAGATCGGCCCGTTCTGCGTCATCGGCCCCCACGTCCGAATCGGCCGCGGCACGCGCCTCCAGAACAACGTCACGCTGATGGGACACGTCGCTCTCGGCGAGCACAACCACGTCTATCCCGGCGCGGTCATCGGCGGCGAGCCCCAGGACGTCAGCTACAGCGGCGCCGACACCAAGGTGATCATCGGCGACTACAACATCATCCGCGAGTGCGTCACCATCAACCGTGGCTCGGAGAAGGAAGACGGCATCACTCGGGTGGGCGATCACAACTTCCTCATGGCCTGCTCCCACGTCGCCCACGACTGCCGCCTGGGCAACCATATCATCATCACCAACGGCACGCTCCTGGGCGGGCACGTCCACGTCCACGACCGCGCCTCGATCTCCGGCGGCGTCGCCGTGCACCACTACGCCTCCATCGGCAGCTATAGCTTCATCGCCGGCATGAGCACCGTGCGCCAAGACGTCCCCCCCTACATGCTCGTCGAGGGACACCCCGCCCGCCCCCGCTGCATCAACGTCGTCGCCCTCAAACGCAACAACTTCTCCCAGGATACCATCGACGGCCTGGCCGAAGCACATCGGCTTCTCTATCGGGCCAAGGTCGGACTCGACAACGCCCGAGAAATCCTTCGCTCGGGCGGGCAACTGGTCCCGCACGTGAATCACCTGCTCAGCTTCGTCCAGGATCAGCAGGAAGGCCGCCACGGTCGGGGCCGGGAGCGGACCAGGAGGGCTGCGTGAGAGACCTGCGCGTGGCCGTCGTCGGAGCGGGCCGACTGGGTGGATTCCACGCCCAAAAGCTGGCCCGGATGGACGGCGTCGATCTCGTCGCCGTCGTCGACCCGGTCGCCGAAGCCCGTAATCGCGTGGCCGCCGAGTGTGGCACCGTCCCTCGGGCCGATTGCCGCGGCCTCTCCGAGCAAATCGACGCGGCCGTGATCGCTGCGCCCACCCGCCTTCATCACCCCCTGGGGCTCGAGCTTCTGGGCGCGGGCGTGCACCTTCTGGTCGAGAAGCCGCTCGCCCCCACGGCCGCCGAGGCCGACGAGCTGGTCGACGCCGCGCGACGGGCCGGCGTGGTCCTCCAGGTCGGGCACGTCGAGCGATTCAACCCGGCCATGACGGCCGCGCTCGCCCACGTCCGCGATCCCAAGTACATCGAGGCCGTGCGCGCCAGCGGCTTCACGTTCCGCTCGACCGACGTCGGCGTTGTCCTCGACCTGATGATCCACGACCTGGACCTGGTCCTCTCCCTGGTCCGCTCGCCGGTCCGGGAAGTCGACGCCCTGGGCCTCTCGGTCCTCGGGGGTCATGAGGACGTGGCCAACGCCCGGCTGAAGTTCGAAAGCGGGTGCGTGGCCACCTTGAGCGCGTCCCGGGTAAGCTACGAGCCGGTCCGCCGGATGCAGGTCTGGTCGCCCCGGGCGATGGCCAACATCGACTTCGCCACGCGCACGACCACGGTCGTCCGCCCGAGCGAAACCCTGCTCGCCCGGCGTTTCGCAGTCGACTCTCTCTCCGCCGACCAGATCGAGCACTATAAAACCCACCTCTTCGAGGAGCATCTCCCTCGCCAGCAGTTGCAGGGCGAGGCCGTCGACGCCCTCCAGCTCGAGCTCGACGACTTCGTCCAAAGCATTCGCACCTCGCGTCCGCCCCGCGTCAGCGGCCAGCAAGCCCGCGACGCCGTGGCGCTGGCCGAGCAAATCCTCACCAAGATCCACACCCACGCCTGGGACGACACCGAGGACGGCCCCATCGGCCCCCACGCCACACCCAGCCCCACGGTCATCCCCGCCCCCCACTGGCATCTCGCCCCCAGCCACGCGCCCATCGAGCGCAGGGAAGCTGGGTAGCCCACGGCGGTGTGCCACTGCTTGCCGCCAGGCAAGCAGTGCCTCGCTTTCGACGGGCGCACTGCTTCTGCGAAGCAGTGGCACACGGCGTCAAAGCCACAAATAAGAAGAAAACGAAGAAACCGCGGCGGAGAAAAGGGCGACGTAGCAAGTTCAACACGCCATGGCGAGAACCGAAAGTGCTGACTATCTTCGAGATCGACGACGGGGCAAGATGGTCAAAAAGCACCGCCAGCCGCTGATCGATGGGACGCTTTGGGGTCCCGATCATCTGGCAGAGCTGGTGGCCTATCACCTGCACCGCTTGGGCGTGGCCGGCGCGGAGCTGGTGGTCTTCGTGGCCGACGGGGCTCGTTGGATTTGGGATCGCTTGGATTGGATCGAACGGCGGGCGCGACTCGATCCGTCGCGCGCTGTACACGTACTGGACTTCTGTCACGCGGCGCATCACGTCAGTTTGGCGTTGAACGCTCTGGGTTTGGAGGAGACACCGCGTCGGCACACCTATGGGCGGCTACGCAAGCTGCTCAAACGCAGCCGTTACGATCAGGTGGTTGAGCAGTTGGAGAGGTTGGCACGCGGTCAGCCCGAGGACAGCGAAATCTGGACAGAGATCCGCTATCTGAAGAAACACGGCCAGAAGGGTCATCTGCAGTATGCGACGTTTCGTCGTCGAGGCATCCCGCGTGGTAGTGGAGCCGTTGAAAGCTCGATTCGTCGGGTGATCAATCAACGTCTGAAGAGCAACGCGATGTATTGGCTACAAGAAAACGCCGAAGCGATGTTTGCGGTGCGAGCGACACTGCTTGGCGACCGTTGGGAGGAAACGCTAACGCGTGCCCGTCAATCCATGGCACGTGATCGTCGTCTCGATTGGAAATGGAACGCGCCAGACACTTCCAGCAACTCGAACGCCGACACCGATGTCCGACCCCCTCAACTCCAACCTCGCACCACACAACAACCTGCGACCACTGCGGCATGACACGGATTCGGATCAGACCCAATTGGACAGACCACTAGTGGTCTGTCCAATTCGAGTTTAGGGGTGCCACGGGCATCTTGCCCGTGCTCTCGTAGCTGCACTGGCGAGACGCCAGTGGCACCCGACCGGCAAAGTCAATCTGGACAGACCACTAGTCGGATGAGCCGAAGTTGTTCTTCGGCCAATCCTATGAGGCGCCGCTCCCATTTCTTGGAGAGGAACGAAGCCCTGCTTGGTCCGCTTGCCCACGTGGCCGCCACGGAAGTAGAGCTTCCTCGATTCGGGCATGGTGAGCCCGGGCCCGTGAACGAGAGAGGGGCCGGGAGACCTTGCCGCACACGAGTTGCCTGCGTGTTTGCAGCGAGAGGCCGCGTCGATTAAGATCTCCTGTGACGAATCGTACGAAAGTGAGAATGGGGACGGGCATCGTCGACCGCTCGAGAGACCGCCGCCGCAGCGTGTCCTCACCGATCCAGTCGCCATTTTCGGCCCCCCGACCTACCCTCGCAGTACCCACCTTCGGAGACAGAACGATGCAGAGTCATTCGAAGTCGAATCGGCGCGATTTTCTTAAGCTGACCGGCGCAGGCGCAGCGGCCCTCTCTTGCGGCGTATGGAGCGAAATGCCCGCCGCCGAGTCGAAGTCCCCCAACGAGAAGCTGAACATCGGCTGCGTGGGTACGGCCAATCGGGCCGCGGCCGACGTAAAAGGCGTGGAAAGCGAGAACATCGTCGCCTTGTGCGACGTGGACAAGAACTACCTCGACCGGGCGGCCGCGCAGTTCCCCAACGCCCGCACCTACGTCGACTATCGCGAAATGATCGACAAGGAGGCCGACAAGCTCGACGCGGTCGTCGTCGGCACGGCCGACCACAATCACGCCCCGGCGACGATCCGGGCGATCCGCGCCGGTCTGCACGCGTACTGCGAAAAGCCGCTGACGCACACGGTCGAGGAGGCGAGCGTGGTCGCCGAAGCCGCCAAGAAGCACGGCGTGGCAACGCAGATGGGCATCCAGATCCACGCCGTCGAGAACTACCGCCGGGTCGTGGAGATCATCGAGTCGGGCGCGATCGGCGACGTGACCGAAGTCCACGTGTGGGTGGGCAAGGCCTGGGGCGGGGGCGATCGTCCGGAAGAGGGCCAGGAGCCGCCCGAGACGCTCAACTGGGATCTCTGGCTGGGGCCGGCGCCGTGGCGTCCTTACGTCCCCGGCCGCTACCACCCGGCCCAATGGCGCAAGTGGTGGGACTTCGGCCAAGGGACGCTCGGCGACATGGCGTGCCACTACATGGACCTGCCGTTCTGGGCCCTGAAGCTGAGGTCCCCTTCCACCTGCGAGGCGGAAGGCCCTGAAGTGCACCCGGAGACGTGCCCGTTGGGTCTGATCGTCCGCTACGAGTTCCCCGAGCGCGACGGCCTTCCGGCGGTGCGGCTCACCTGGTACGACGGGAACCTCATTCCGAAAGAGGTTGCCGGCGAGCGCGTGCCCGGCTCCGGCGTGATGTTCATCGGCAGCGCGGGGAATATGTACGCCAACTACTCGAGCTACCGGCTCTTCCCCACGGAGAAGTTCGCCGGCTTCGAGCCGCCCGAGCCCACGATCCCCCGCTCCATCGGCCACCACGCCGAATGGATCAAGGCCTGCAAGGAGGGCACGCCCACGACCTGCAACTTCGACTATTCCGGCGCACTGACCGAGGCGGTGCTGTTGGGCAACGTCGCGTACCGCGTCGGCGAGAAGCTCCAGTGGGACGCCGCCGGCCTGCGCGCCGCGAACTGTCCCGCCGCCGACAAGTACCTCCGCAAGGAGTATCGGCCCGGCTGGGAAGTGGTGTAGCGTCCTTCGCGGGCTATTGGCCCTCGATGTACCGCAGTTGGATCTCGGTGTCGGGCAGGCTCTTCTTGAGCTGCTCGACCCGCGCGGCCGTCACGGCCGTTCGGGTCACCTTGAGGTCCTTAAGCGTCGTGAGATGCTCGAGGTGCTTCAAGCCCGCGTCCGAAACGGCGGTCGAGCCGAGGTGCAAGAACTCCAACCGGGTCATCCCGTGGAGGTGCTCCAGGCCCGCGTCGGTCAGTTGCGTGTTGTCCAGGTTCAGCCATCGCATGTTGACCAGCTTCGCCAGGTGAGCCACGCCGGCGTCGCCGACCGGCACGCGCCAGAGGTTCAAACGCTTCAGTTGCGTCATGCCCGCCAAGTGGGCCAGCCCCTCGTCAAGCACCTGGACGCACTCGCTGAGATCCAGCTCCTCGAGTTGGGGCAGTTTTGCCAGGTGGGCCAACCCGTCGCTGGTGACCTGGGTCTGCGAGACACGGAGCTTCTTCAGCCGGGGGAACTGGGCCAGCTTGGCCAGCGCCTCGTCGCCCACGAGCGTCCGCGCGAGATACAGCTCCTGGAGGTTCTCCAGCCCGTCGAGTGGGGCCAGTCCCTCCTCGCTGACCCACAAGAAGTCGAGGGCCAGCGCCTTCAGGTTCTTCAGCTTCGCCAGCTCGGCGAGCCCCCGGTCGTCGACGGTTGTGCCGCCGTTATTGCCCGACAGCCGCAGTGCCCGCAAATCCGTCAAACCGGCCAAATGCGCAAGACCCTCGTTGGTGATCCTGCAATCGCGCAAGTCCAGGTTCTGGAGGGTGGGGATTCGCCCGAGCGTGGCCAATCCTGCGTCGGTTACGCCCGTCTCGGTGAGGAGCACCGATCGCACGCGCGGCAGCCCGGCGAGGTGGGCCAAGGCTCCGTCGTCGATCGTCGTGCCGCGGAAGTCGACCTCGACCACGAAGCCGTCGTCGTCACGTTTCAGCTTGGCCGGCAGGGATTCGAGTGCTTCGACGGCGCCCGGGTCGTCCGGTTTGGGCGCGGTCGAGCTAGCGCGGCTCTTGGCGTCCCCCGTGCCGGGTGCCTCGCCCTGTTCGGCGGCCTCCGCGTCTTCGGCGCCGGGAGTCTCGGCCTCGCCAGCGACGGGAGTCTCTCTGACGGCAGGGGAGTCGCCGCCGCGGCTACCCGTGGCGACGTCGCCGCGGTTGCAGGCAGGCAAGAGCAACAGGCCCAGTAGAAGCATGGATGCTCGAAACGACTGCCTCATCGGTGGTTCCCTGCGCTGGCTGACCGTTCTCGTCCGGAAACGACGTCCGTACAGCAACTGCCTTGCGGTGGGTGCAGGCGCGGGCCGCGAAGCGGGCCTCAGGCTGCACCCCGAGAGGACCCGCATCGGCACGTGCGAGGTGGGTTCTCACTTTCTGGAGGATCACTTCGAGGGCGGCTGCACGTGGCCGCGAAAGAAGAGCCTCCGAAAGCTCGACGACACGATCCAAGCGGAATTGCCCTCAATAGCAACCTACTCCCCGCAGGAGAGAGGTCCTCTCGAGCCGGCTCGGAAGCCGTCTACCCGACCAGCTTTCTGGCCAGGCCCACGGCGGCGCTGGCGTTGTCGCTGTAGCCGTCGGCGCCGATCTCGTCGCAATACTGGTGGGTGATCGGGGCGCCGCCGATGATCACCTTGACCTTGTCGCGGAGCCCCGCCGCCTCCAATGCCTCGACCACCGCCTTCATTTGGGTCATCGTGGTGGTCAATAGCGCCGACAGCGCGATGATCGCCCCGTCTTTGCCCTTCACCTCCTCGACGAACTTCTCGGGCGGGACGTCCACGCCCAGGTCGGTCACCTGGAACCCGCCCCCCTCGAGCATCGAGGCGACCAGGTTCTTGCCGATGTCGTGCAGGTCGCCCTGGACGGTCCCGATCACCACCTGTCCGGCCGCCTTGGCCCCCATCTCGGCCAGCTTGGGCGTGAGAAGCGCCAGTGAGATTTTCATCGCCCGGGCGGCGATCAACAGCTCGGGCACGAAGTACTCGTTGCACTCAAACCGTTTCCCGACCTCATCCATGGCCGGGATCATGTACTTGCCCAACAAATCGGAGGGGTTGGCACCCGCCTCCAGGGCCTCCTTGGTCACCTCCTCGGCCTTCTTCGCATTGCCC
>Ga0307378_10004295_pt1 | contig 20438 bp, 10 predicted proteins | sample UN1MG_FD_202238 | JGI IMG/M metagenome (GOLD analysis project Ga0307378, IMG submission 202238) | Soil microbial communities from Risofladan, Vaasa, Finland - UN-1 | ecosystem: Environmental > Terrestrial > Soil > Coastal area > Acid sulfate soil | place: Finland: Risofladan, Vaasa | collected... | reverse complement strand
CGGCTCCAGGGTCTCGAAGCCCTGTACCGAAGATGCCTGACGGAGGCCTGCGCCTCCCGGCTCGACTTCCTGGTCGGCTATCGCTACCTCAACTTGGAAGAAGGGCTTCGAATCGCCGAGGACTTGGAAGTGATCGGCCCGGGAACCCCTTACGCCCTGGGGACCACGGTGGAAGTGTTCGACCAGTTCGATACGGCCAACACGTTCCACGGGGCCGAATTGGGAATCGTCGCCCGGAGCCACTTCGATGGCTGGTCCCTGGAAATGCTGATGAAGCTCGCCTTGGGCAGCGCGCACAGCGAAGTGTTCATCGACGGCCAGACGACCGCCACGTATCAGGGAACCTCCGCGACCCATGACGGAGGCATCCTGGCCCTGGACTCGAACCGCGGCACGCACTCGATCGATCAGTTCGCCGTGGTCCCGGAACTGGGGATCACGTTGGGTTACGAGCTGACCTGCCGTCTGCGGGCGACGTTCGGCTACACGTTCCTCTACTGGAGCCAAGTGGCTCGACCGGGCGACCATATCGACTTGGACGTCAATCCCCTGCAAATCCCTCCGGCGCAACAGGGCGGGGTCCCGCGGCCTGAGTTCCGCTGGGTGACCGACGACTTCTGGGCGCAGGGGATGAACTTCGGCCTGGAGTACTGCTTCTGAGACGGACTTACCGCCGGCTGTTGGCAGCGCGGGCGTCATTTCTCCATCCAGTAGCCGACCTTTTCGAGAACGAAGTCGACGGCCTCGTCGTCGTCCGCCTCGTCGTCTCCTCCCATCTGCGAGATGGCCCAGACCATCTCGATGCTCCAGGTCTCGTTGAAGAACTCGTCGCCGGAGAGGGCGGCGCGGAGGCCTGCCGCTTCGAGCCGATCGCTGCCGGGCGAGTCGTACATCAGCATCCGGTCGACGCCGTCGCCGCCATCGACCGAGATCTGCTCCGCCTCGTCGACGCGGATCTCGAAGTCGGGGGTTTTCAGCGTGCCCGAGCCGGGATGCAGCTCGCCCTCGTCGTCGCCGGCCGATCCGGTGAGGCTTGCCGTGTCGCTCCCCTTGCCGCCGTCAAAGGTGACCGTGTCCACCTCGTCGACGGGGAACTGCTCGGAGCGGCCGTTCACGGTGACGACAAGCTGCGTCTCCTGCGGCGTGACCTCGAAGTGGTCGTCCCCGTCGGTGCCCGTGACGCTCACCGTCCCGTCCCGGTAGTCGATCTGCGGCTCGGACGAGGATGCGGCAGGCTCAGCATCCTCGGCCTCGGTCGACGCTGCCGACGACTCCGCAGCGGACTCTTCGGTTGCAGGCGCCTCGGTCGCAGACTCCGTCGACGTGGACGTCTCCGCGGCCGGCGAATCGGAGCTCTCCTCTGGCGACGCGGCATCGCCATCGTCCCGCACCACCGCCTGCTCCGGTTGCTCCTCCTCGTCGATGGCAAGCGTCTCCGCGGAGGGTGAATCCACGCCGTCCGCTCGAAACGCGGCGGCCAGCGCGGCGTCGCCTTCCTCTTCCGCGGCATCGGCGACGGCCTTGCGAAGGATGTCTTGGATCGTCGGTCTCTTGGCCAGGAAGTGCCGCTTGGTGGCGTGATCGGGGTCCAATCCCAGCTCGCCGAACTTGTAGTCGATTCCGTCCTGATCGATCCACAGGTCGATCTCCGTGAACTCGTCGTCCCCGACCGTGCCGTTTTCGGTTCCCTCGACCGTGCCGAGCGACTCCTGCCCGTCCATGAAGCTGGACGGATGCGTCTCCGTGATCGTGTAGGCCCCTATGGGCAGGCCCTCAAAGAGGTAGGAGCCGTCGTCGGCCGTCGTCGTCGTCTCTTCGGAGATCCAGGTCCCGTTGAGCGTGATGGTCACGCCCGGGATCCCGGGCTCGAGCGGGTGCTGCTCGGCGTCGTCGTTGGAGTCGACGTAGACCACGCCGGAGAGCGTCGAGCTGAAGGTATCGCCGACGTGGTGGCTGGCGTCCTCGTCGGACGCCTCTCGGTCGAGCGGCCCGAACGCCGTGGCCGTGGCCACGTTGCCGTATTGCCCCCGGGTCACCGTATGATCGGCGGTGTACTCCCAGGTCTCGTCCGGGTCGAGGAGGCCGTCGCCGTCGGTATCGCCGCTGACAAACGCCGGATTGAAGTCGCCGGCGCCGCCCCCGTCGTCGGTGACCTCCACGTCATGAAGCGGCCAGTTGCCGGTGTTCGTGACCACGTAGGTGAACGTGGCCGTGGTGCCGATCAGAATGGGCCGCCCGGTCGGCTCGTCGGCGTCCTCGCCGTTGGTGGCCTTCTCGATATCGATGCTCGTGACCACGCCGAAGTAGTGGCTGGGGTCGTCGTCGGTGACGGTCTGTTCGGCCGGGTCGACTGCGGTGACCTTCGCCGAATTGCCGTACTGGCCCGCCTGGGCCGTGCCTTGGGCTGAGTACTGCCACACCTCGTCCAGATCGAGCAGGCCGTCGCCGTCATCGTCGCCGCCGACGAACGTGGGGACGAAATCGTCGCTCGTGTCGCCGGGGGTACCGTTGTCGTCGACGATCTCGGTGATCTCCTGCGCGACGTTCGTGTCGACGGCGGCGAAGACCTCGTACGTCCACTCGACGGTGCCGCCTTCGGCCACCAGCGCCCCGGTCTCGGTGTCCGCGTCTTCGCCGTTGGTCGATTTCTCGATCACGATCCCGCTCACCACGCCGAAGTAGTGGCTCGGGTCGTCGTCCGTAACCTCCTGTTGGAGCGGATCCAGCGCGGTGACCGCGGCCGTGTTCCCGTACTGCCCGGCGACCGCCGTGCCCGTGGCCTCATAAATCCACGTCTCGCCCAGTTCCAGCACACCGTCGCCGTCGTCGCCGGACTGCAACACGGGAACCACGCCTTGATCATCGGCTACGGCAACGTTTTCGAGTCCGACATTCCCGGTGTTCGTGACCTCGTAGGTCCAGGTCACCGTGGTGCCGACCGGCACATACAGCCCGGGCGGATCATTGGCCGCCTGGCCGTTGGTGGACTTCTCGATATCGATCCCCGAGACCACGCCGAAGTAGTGGCTGGGGTCGTCGTCGTTCACTGCGCTGATCCCTGCGATGGGAACGCCTTGGTCATCGACGGCGGTGCCGGAGACGGTTGCGAGGTTCTCGTACTGCCCGGCGACCGCCGTGTCCGTGGCCTCGTAGGTCCACGTCTCGTCCGGTTGGAGCAAGCCGTCGCCGTCGTCGCCGGACTGGAGCACCGGAGTCACGCCCTGGTCGTCGGTCAGAGTGATCGTCAGCGAGACGTTGCCCGGGTTCGTGATCACGTACGTCCAGAGCACTGCATCGCCTTCGGCCACGAGCGGCCCGGTCTCCGTGTCGGCGTCTTCGCCGTTGGTCGCTTTTTCGATCGCGATCGCGCTCACCACGCCGAAGTAGTGGCTCGGGTCGTCGTCGGATGCGTCCTCGTCAAGAGCCTCGAAGCGTGCTGCAACGGTGGCCACGTTTTCGTACGGCCCCGCTTGCGCCGTGGCATCGGCGGAGTACTCCCAGGTCTCGCCCGGGTCCAGCATGCCGTTGCCATCATCGCCGCCGTCGAAGTTCGGGTTGAAGTTGCCGGCTCCGCCGCCATCGTCGGTGACCACCACGTTCGTCAGCGGCAGGTCGCCCGTGTTGGTCACTTCGTACGTGAACGTGACCGTGCTCCCCGCGGGGATCATGGGGCCTTCCGTCGAGTCAGCGTCTTCTCCGTTGGTGCGCTTCTCGATCCGGATCGAGCGCTCGCCCGGCTGGTTGCCGAAGTTGAGCTCGACGACTTGGCCTTCGGCAATCACCACGGTGGGATCCGTCGGCACGATCTGGGTCCAGCCGGTCTGAACCACTTCGACGACCGTGTACTCGCCGGGCAAGAGGCCCGGGAACCCGTAAAACCCAGTCTCGTCCACGTCAGGCGTGGAAAGATCGTCCTCCATGGTGCGCGTGTGGGGCTCCGGCCACCCGTAGTCATCGAGACCAAGTAGGCCGTCCCCGTTCAGGTCCAGGAAGAGGGTCCAGCCGGCCAGGCCGGGCTCGCCGAGATCGCGGTCCTCGTTGCCGTCCAGATCGGCCCACTTCACGCCCTCGATGCGGCCGGGCTCTTGGATCACGACCGCGTGGTCTTCCACCTCGCCGTCCGCGGCCCAGCCGGTCGGGGCCAGCCCGCCCTGGCTGCTGATGCGGTACCGGGCGAAGGTCTGGGCGACGGCGTCGACCGGCACGCTGACCGGGACGGTGTGCTCCCCGACGCCGAGCAAGCCGGAGTAGACCTGCTCGGCCGGATGCTCCCAGGCCCCGTTGCCGTTGAAGTCGATCCAGATCTGGACGTACCCGCTGCTTCCGCTGACGATCACGGGGATGTTGGCCGTTTCGCCCTGGACCAACTGGAGGGAGACGCCGCCCGTGCCGTTCTCGTCGCCGGTGCCGGCGTTGTCGTCGCCGAGGGCCGAGGCGTCGGGCTGGCCGTCCCATTCGCCATCGGGCTGGACTTCCGCGCTGCCGAGCCAGGGGCCGACCCCGGTCAGGCTATGCGCCGCCCCCCCTTCGTCCCAATAAGTGGGATAGGGATCGGGGGCGTCGCCGAAGTCGGCCTCTCCGAGGAAGAGGTCGTAGTCCTCTACTTCCCCGTCGGGGGCCTCGCCGTTATAGGAGAGGCCCTGCTCCGTGCTGAAACGGCACCGGGCGTAGGTGGGCCCGAGCTGCGCGGTGGAGGGGATGGAGAACGTGCGCTCGTGCTCGCCCGTGGCAAGCGGCTCATCGGCAAAGACCCTTTCCCCGTCGTCGTCCCAGTCGCCGTCCCGGTTCAGGTCGATCCAGCCGCTGAAGTACCCGGTTCCGGTAACCCCGACGGCGATCTCGGCGTCTTGGCCCGGGATGAAAAGCGTCATCGGCCACACCCCGTCCTCATCCCAGTCGCCATTCCGATCGTCTCCGTCGGCATAGAGGCTCGGCTGCCCGTCTCCCTCGCCGTCCACCCCCTCGCCCAGGTAGATCTCCGGGTCGATGAGGTGCCGGGCGGCGTTCACTCCGACCGTGGCGTAGCGGTAGTCTGAAAGCGCCCCGCCGTCGGGCGCGTCGCCGTAATCGTAAGGCGCCCGGTTGCCGAAATCGACGTCCTCGACGATCTCCTCGTTCCAGACCTCTACCTTGTGCACTACCTCGCCGCTGGGGACATGGGTGACGGCCAGGTTGTCGAGGTTCGAGGTACCCTCCGTGTCCTCCCGGTCGTACATTATGCACCAAATTCCGTCCATTGTGCGCCCCGTGATCCCATGTGGCTCATCGTCGAGCAGCCGGGCGTCATCCCAATAAAGGTCGTAGAGGCCGTGGTCCATGTCGAACTCGATCCGAAGCGGTATCGTGCGGCCCACCTCATACGTGCCCAGTAGGGGCACGAAGTCCGAGTTGCCGTCGGAGTAGATGAGCCTGCCGTCATTCCGGAAATAGAGAAATACGAAAGCCTGCGTTAAACTCTCCTCACCGTCGAAAACCGTGAAGGAGTAGTCGTTCTGCTGCTCCATCCAAACATCCGCCTCCACGATGACCGTGCCGGAGCCGAGCATCGCGTCGTCGAGCAAATCGAACACGGCATACATCGGCGCATCGCCCGTGTCTTGGAACTCCAGACACGGCGTGCTCATCGGCTCATTCCGAACGATTGGCGCCGGATCGGACACGCTCGACGGTTCGCCGACTTCCGCCCCGCCGGTACCGATCGGCTCGTCGATGGCCTTGTCGTCGAAATTCGCGATGAGAAGGACCTCTTCCGACGCACCGGTGGGATAGGTCTGCGTCCAGCCCGCTGGCATCTCTTCGGCGACGACGTTGATCCCGACCGGCACGTCGAGGATCTCGTAGTCGCCGTTCTCGTCGGTCCAATCGAAGGGCTCGCCGACGTCCCACACGCCGTTCACTGTTCCTTGATCCACGTAGATACGCCAGTCGGCGAGTCCCGGCTCGCCCTCGTCACGGGCGGCGTTCCCGTTCAAGTCGTTCCATTTCGTGCCCCGAATCACTCCGGGCGGCGGTTCCTCAATGGTCACCAGGTAGTCCTCGACCTCGCCGTCGGAGGCCGGGCCTTCCGGCGACAATCCGTCCTCGCTGCTGATGCGGAATCGGGCATAAGTCTGCCCCAACACGGCATCTTCCGGTACCCTAAAGGCGACATAGCCTGCACCCTCTTGGCGCTGCGACTCAGTCACCCGCTCGTCCAGGTCCCAGACGCCGTCACCGTTGAAGTCGATCCATCCATAGAGGTAGCCGCCGCCCCCGCCAATCGACACATCGACGGAAGCCCGCTGACCCGGATACAATGCCGGGAAGCTGAGCCCATTCTCGTCGTCGCTGCCGGCGAGATTGTCGCCGGTGGCCGTGTCGTCCGGCTGGCCGTCCCATTCGCCATCGGGCTGATCTTCCGCGTCGCCGAGCCAGGGGCCGCCGATCTCGTGCCGGGCGCCGTTGTCGGCCGACAACGTGGGGTAGGGCGCGGGCGCGTCGCCCCAGTCCTCGGTCGGCTCCAACCCGAAATAGTGGCTGGGATCGGAGTCCGTGAGTTGAGAGAAAATAGTCTCCGTGACCGTTGCCACGTTGGCGTATTGGCCTGCCGTGGCCGTGCCCGTGTGAGTGTAGATCCAGGTCTCGTCCAGGCCGAGGATTGAGTCGTTGCCGACGTCGCCGTTGACATAGTCCGGCGAGAAATCGTCGCCGGTGCCGGGCGTGCCGTTGTCGTCGGTGAGGGACCAGTTAAAGCCCGTGACCAAAAACAGGTCCTGGTTGCCCCAGTTGGTCACCTCGTAGGTCCACGTCACGGGATCCCCGACGCGAATCTCGGGGCCCGGCGCCTCGTCGGCATCCTCCCCGTTGGTGTACTTCTCGATGTGGATCGCCGGCCCGTTGTTGCGGATCCTGAGCTCGGGGAGGACGATCTCGACCTCGCCGAACGGGATCGTCGTGCCGGAGCCGTCCACGATCCCGTGGTCAAGCTCGGTTGCCGCCGAGACGTCCAGCGTGAGGATGCCCATCGCGTTGGCTTGCATCGGCACGCTGAACAGGAGGAACTGGGCATCAACGGGCGAAGAGACGTCGACGCTTGTCCCACCCGCCTCGTCGAGCAGTCCCGCTGTGCTCTCGTCGTTCGTCCCGGCTAGCTCCGTCTCGTACTCCGTCCCTCGCGTGATCTCGGCGCCCGACGGCAGCACGGCGAGGGGCGGGTCGTCCCCGGCCGCGTTGTAGTCGACGTCCAGGTAGGCCTGGACGATCCCGGCCGCCGAATCGCGCCCGTCCTGCACGTAGGCCTGGAGGTAGAACGGATTCGGCAGGACCACCGACGAGATCGCCGAGGCGCCCTGGGCGTCGCTCTCGGTGAAGCGGAACTCGATCGCGACGCTGGCGTCCAGGAGCCGGCGATCCTCCAATGGCTCGCAGCGGAGCGAGCGTCCCGAGGTTGCCCGGGCGCGGCGGCCGGCGCGTGACCTTCTCCGTCCGGCGGTGAATGCGCGGCGTGACCGTGGTGCTCTTCTCTTCATCGTAGACCGCTCCTCAATAGTCCAAGAGGTATCGCCGGCCGTGCCGCGCACAATGCGACGTCCGATGCGAGTGAACGCGACAAGCCCTTGGGACCGGCCGAGAAATAACTTCCCGACTTCAGTAGCAGGCACACGCCGTGTGCCGTCCGCTGGTTGCGGCACACGGCGTGTGGGTTGCTAAAAACGGCCGTCAATCACTCGCCACATTGTGTCCCGTTTGTGTTCCATCCCCGTACGCCGAAGGCGTTCAACAACACAGCCCAGGGTTGCGAAGCTACCCTGGGGCCCGGTTCCGACGTCGCCCATCAACCCCGAAGGGGTTGCACAGCGCCCGCTCGAGGGTTGCGCGGGGTGCAACCCCGTTGGGGTTGGGGGGGGACTCGGTGCCCGCCAACCCAGGGTAGCTTCGCAACCCTGGGCTGTGTTGTGAAACCGCTTCGCGGTTAGGGGAACAGAAATGGCACACGCTTCCCGCGGATTCATGGCTCTGTTTTCCGTACGTTTTAGCAGCCCACACGGCGTGTGCCTACTACTCCGCAAATGCGGAAGTTATTCTTCGGCCGCCCTTGCTACGGCTCGTCGTCGCGCCAGAACAACAGCTCCCACGTCGGCAACTTGCGCTCGCGCGGGGCGCAAGGTCTCGCTCGTCAGGTCGGCGCCGTCGGCATCGAGGTTCCCCGGCCCGACCACATCTCCCAGATCGTGGGCGATCGCTGTGGACCGGTCGACCTGGTCGGAGGCCGGCAGCCTGTCGATGGCGGAGAGCCGGTCCCCGGTCGGGACGAAACCCTCGTCCTCCGACGGCGTGGGATCGACGAACCAGCCGAGCCCGGCGGCACCGACCTCGATGATAGTCATCGCCCCCCCGGCAAGTCCAAGCTTATTTCCCGGCAAATCGACAATCTGCCCCCGGATCTGCTCGGGCGTCTCCACCTGCCCGCTTGGCTGGCAAGGCCCCCCCCGTCGGTGTATTTTCTTGTCCGCCGGGCCTCCGGAGTCAGGGCAACGGTCGTTCCGTGTCGCCGGGCGGGTCCTGCCGATCGATCATGGTTTGCCGAGATCCGCGGTCAGGGCTTCCGCTGCAAGAACGCCCTAGTGGTCTGTCCAATTCGAGTTTACGGGTGCCACGGGCATCTTGCCCGTGCTCTCGTAGCTGCACTGGCGAGACGCCAGTGGCACCCGACCGGCAAAGTCAATCTGGACAGACCACTAGGATCCCCGGCCTCGGCAAACCTCCCAGTGCCAATTCTTCACAGCCTGGAAGCGTGGGAACGATGAAAGACCGTGTCGCGGAGTTAACTGGATGATCCGCTTCCGTGGCGGCAATCCAGCGCGCGGAACAACGCGGAGCAGGCGAGGCTCAATTCCGTGTGCACGGATTGGCAGTGAGTTGGGCGAGGGAGCACGCGAAGCGTCCGAGCCGTGCGTTCCCACGCGAAGCGCGGGAACGATGAACGAGGAATAGGCAGGGCGTTCAGTCTGGCTCGCTTAGGATTGCAGAGACAATAAGTGGGGCACGATTCCATCGTGCCAGGCACGTTGGAAACGTGCCCCACGGCCATATCGCGACAGTTGTCTTTTCCGCGATCCTTATCGTCGGACGGCGTCCGTCGACGCACGCCACGCCGTGGCGGTTCCGTGGCGGGGCGGGTCGCTCCGCATCCGGGAGATGCCGCCGATCTGGGGACGCTGGGCGACGGCCGGGGCTTGTACGGGGGTCATCGGTCGAGCGAGGAGCGTGCCGCCGACGGGCGTTCGGCTTCCTCCCACCGGCGCCCGGCTGACCACTTCCCGCCGTACGGTCTGAAAACCCCCGACCGGGCGGCGCACGACGCGCGTCTCCGGGACCAACCGCCGGGTGTTCACCGGCACCTGGACCGTCTCGGTCCGCGTCTCCCAACGCGTGTGGGGCACGTAGCGGTAGGCCGGGTACGGCTGAGCCAGCGGATTCCACCGGTTCACCCAGAACGCCTCCCAGCGGTATTCGGTCACCGGGGTCCGCAAGGTGCGGGGCGTGTCGCGCATCTCGGTGGTGAACTCCTCCCGGTAGACGGTCTCCGTCCGCTCTTCCATCCGCGAGACGGGCACCCGATCCTCGACGGTCCGTCGGGTCTCGCGCCAGGTGACCCCGTTGTTCTCGTAGTAGCGGACTTCGTCGGCGCGGATGCTCCCGGCGCCTGCCAACGCGGCGAAAAGCGCGGCGGCAACGAGTCGGCGGCTTGCCATACCGTGTCTCCCCATGTGGGCCGTGCCTTGCCCTCACGACCGGGTAGCCCGGGTTGTTCATATTGCCTGGCAACGCGGGCATCTTGCCTGGATTGCCAGTCTCACAGGCTGGAAGCCTGTGCTACGGGTGAAGCCTGTGCTACGAGTGTGGCGAACAATCCGGGGGTAGCCGGGGCACAACGACCCCGGTCGCTATAATCGGAACTTCCCGCCCATTTTCTTTAGCCTTGCCATTCGACCAGTTTTCCGCGAGGCGCTTCTTGCAAAGCCGGGGCCAATTCGACATCTTGAGGGGGCCGACTACGGCCCCTCCAGAAGGGGCGTGCCCGGCCGCCTTGCCCCGGTTGCCCGCGGGCGCGGGCGCGAGTCATTCCATGCTCTAGCGGGAGATCGAACCGTGATCGACAAGGAGTTGCTGGAGATCCTGGTGTGCCCGGAAAACCACACTCGGCTGCAACTTGCCGAGGAACCGCTCGTCGCGAAGCTCAACGCGGCGATCGCGGCCGGTGGGTTGACCAACCGCGGCGGCGAGCCGGTCACGGAGCCCATCCACGGCGGGCTGGTCCGCGAAGACGGGACGCTGCTCTATCCGATCCGCGATGACGTCCCGGTCATGATCGTCGACGAAGCCATCCCTCTGGAAGGGCTGGCATAGGCGGCAGGCTGAGAGCCCGTAACACAACCGGTTCGGTTTCCCATGCCGGGCGAAACGTTTGGAGCGAGAAACCGGTTTTGATGGCGGCTCCAGATTATCCGCTCGCGATCCTTCCATAAGGAGACCTCGCCCGATGGCCGAGAAGAGCGTTTTCCAGAAGATCATCGATGGGGAGATTCCGGCCGAAATCGTCTACGAGGACGACCTTTGCATCGCCTTCAAGGACATCAACCCGGCTGCCCCCACGCACCTGATCGTCATCCCCAAGAAGGAGATCCCCACGGTCAACGACATGACCGAGGCCGACGAAGCGCTGGTGGGCCACCTCTTCCTGGCGATGGGCAAGATCGCGGCCCAGCTCGGCCTGGACGGGGGGTATCGGGTCGTCACCAACTGTGGGCGGGACGCCGGCCAGGAGGTGATGCATCTACACTTCCACATGCTCGGGGGACGCCCGTTCGGCTGGCCGCCGGGGTAGTCCGTGCGAACGATCCCCAACACGTCCCCACGATTTCATACTGCGAAGAGGAGAGCCTTCATGCAACAATCCAACCGCCGCGAGTTCCTGAAGTCTTCGGCAGTGGTTGCCGGTGCTTCCACTCTTGCCGCCCCCGCCATCGCCAACTCCAAGGCGAGCGCCAACGATCGGGTCCGCGTGGCCGTCGTCGGACTGGGCGGGCGCGGGCGCCGCTCGCACTGCGGGGCGCTGAGACAAATGGCCGATGCAAACGTGCAGATCGCCGCGCTGAGCGACTGCGACGAGAAGCGGATGAACGCCACGGCCGACGAACAGGAGAAATTCTCCGGCACCCGGCCGAAGCTGGCCGTCGACATGCGCAAGCTGCTCGACGATCCCTCGATCGACGCCGTCTCCATCGCCACCCCCGACCACTGGCACGCCTTGCAGATGATCTGGGCCTGCCAGGCGGGGAAGGACGTCTATTGCGAGAAGCCCGGGTCGCACAACCTCTTCGAGGGCCGCAAGATGGTCGAGGCCGCCCGCAAGTACGAGCGGATCGTCCAGCACGGCACCCAGTGCCGCTCCAGCCCGAACATCCGCGAAGGGATCGGGAAGCTCCACGAGGGCGTGATCGGCCGGGTCTACATGGCCCGGGCGATGGCCTACAAGCTTCGCTCCGGCGGCAAGAACGAGATCGGCCCCGTCCCGCCGGGGTTGGACTGGGACCTCTGGCTCGGGCCGGCGCCCGAGAAGCCGTACAACCGGCTGGCCATCTATCGCTGGCGGTTCCTCAAGGACTACGGCAGCGGGCAGACCGGCGACCAGGGCGTCCACGAGCTGGACATCCTCCGCTGGGGCTTAGGCATCAACACCCATCCGACCAGCGTCCAGGCGATCGGCGTGGTGAACCTCTTCCATCCCACCAGCGACGAGGATACGTTCACCAACCTCGCGTTCGCTTGCCGGTACGATGAGGGGGACGTGTTCGTCAGCTTCGAGACCCGCGACGGGTACACCAACGACGAGGCGGGCATGGGGACCAAGTACCCCTTCGTCGACCACCAAAGCGTGGTCGGCGTGATCTTCTTCGGGACCGAAGGCTACATGATCTTCCCCGACTACTCCAGCTACCACACGTTCCTCGGGCCGAAGCGGGAACCGGGCCCGAGTGCCTCGGTCGAGGGCCAGCCGATGATGGACCTCGATCACTTTCAGAACTGGATCGCCGCCGTGCGGAGCCGCAAACCCCAGGATCTCCACGCTGAGATCGAACAGGGCCACCTTTCCTCGAGCATCTGCCACCTGGCGAACGCCGCCGCCACGCTCGGCCGGGGGCTGCGGTTCGACCCCGAGAAAGAACGGTTCGTCGACGATGAGCAGGCCAACCGCCTGGTCAAGCCTCCCTACCGGGCGCCGTACGTCGTGCCGGACGAGGTGTGATTCGCGAAGCCGGGCATTCCCCGCGGTGCGGTCTCTCCATCGCCGGTCGTTTGGAAGCGAAGCCGCGATCCGGCGGGCCCGTCCCCGCCGGTCCCTACCGCCGGGAGCGAAGGACCGACGTCGCACGGCCCGGCGGTCGGCGACGCCCCCTAGGGCACTTGGCTTCGGACCTTTGCTGCAAATGAGTCAAGTTGGGGGGTTCAGGGTTCAGGGTTCAGGACTTGGAGTTCCACCTATACACGTGAATCCTGAACCCGGACCACTGGACTCTCGCCTCGGTCTGAGGCCCTGCCTCGCTAGGGCTCTCTCGCCCCGTTTCGATCAATCTTCTCGATCAAGTGGCAACCGACCAGAACCATGGGGGTCCCGATCGCCCCGTCGGGAGCTTGGTAGCTGACGTGTTTCGCCCGGCCCCGCATCGGCTCGACCATGCCCGACGAATAGACGAGCACGTCGTCGGCGTGGACCACTTTCGCCGTCAGGTAGACCAGCTTCGGCGGGATGCCGAGGGCTGCGACGAGGGACTCGAAATCTGGGGGATCATCGAGGAAGAAAGAGAACCCGTCGCTCGTCAAGTCGTGACAGAGCACCTCGACGAACTCGGAGTCCTGCGGAAAGCCCGGTCCCGACTTCGGTGCGATCCACTGCTTGACGGGGAATGGTTGACGCCTCAGTCGCCGTTGATCGTCTTCTCTCGGTGAGCCGGTGAATTGATAGACGAGTTGGTAGAACCCGGCGTCGACGTTGCTGGCACTCTGCATCATGATCGCGCGTCTCCGCGAAAGCCGGCCGAGTCCGGGATCGACATCCCTGGCCACCGGCAACCCTCCCCTAATGGTATAGCACGGATGGCGTTGATACGCCAACGCATTCCCCCGGATCACGTGCGCGGCAGATGCTACGGAGAAACGGGTACACGTGCTCTCGTATATTTGGGGGGCAGGCAGGGGGAGTGAACGGTTGATAGCGATTAGTCGCGTCGAAACTGCAGGATGCGTTTGATTGATATCTACCAGACAGCAGAATACTGCCCGCGTGCAATAAGGGAGCGAAGGGGCAAAAAGAGCGCATAGGTTCACCAGCCGTCCTGCACCTGGCCCCGAATGCCCATCGGACGGTGTATATGTTCCGCCCCTGAATGGCTATCGGGCCCCGCTTCGTGCCCCACTCAGAATCCTTGACCGCAGCCTTTTGCCGGCTGATAATCGAAAGGGTTAGGGGGCGATCATGTGCGATTGTCCCCTGGGGGGTGCCCGGCTTTTGTACCCCTCTATGGCGGGGATTCGTGTTGGGGTGCCTTCTTTTCTCATTTGCCTTATTCCATTGCTATTGCCCGTGTTCCGAGGATTCTGGGGGCGAGTGACTGACCCTGGCTTGACAGACCCTGGGCAGGGCCGTCGGCTCTCCACGGGGCACTTGGCCTGGTTCTCCGGTGTGGCGTTGATCGCGCTGGGGGCGGGCGACGCAAGCGCGGCAGAGGATCTGCCGATTCGCTCGCAAACGCGGCTCGATGGGCCCTTCGTGGTTGCCCAACTGCCCGCCGGATCGGACCTGGAGAAGCAGCCGCCGGTGGCCGGCGGGATGCTGCGGGGAGCGTACGGGCTGGGCGCACGCCTGCTGCTGGTCTCGGCGGACGGCTCCGCCCGGGTCCTATCGCGGGGCTTCCACAGCGCCTGCGATCCGGACGTCTCCTTCGACGCGGCCCGCATCCTCTTCGCCGCAAAGCGCTCCGCCTCCGACCCCTGGAACATCTACGAGATGGCCGTCGACGGCTCCGGCGCCCGGCAGATCACCAAGGACCTGGCCGACTGCCGCAGCCCGGGCTATCAGTCGTCGCTCTACACGCTCAAGCCGGTAGGCGTCCCTTCCCAGCCGGAATACCAAATCACGTTTGTGGCCGGCGCCGGCACGATGAACGAGTATGGCGACGCCGAAGCCACCCATCTCTACTCGTGCAAGCTCGACGGCTCGGCGGTCCGCCGCCTGACCTTCAACCTCTCCGGCGACACCGACCCCTTCCTGATGGACGACGGCCGGCTCCTGTTTGCCGGTTGGCAGCGGGCGAGGCTGGATCACGGGCTTCTGGGCCGGGTGGGGATTTTTGGGGTCAACCTCGACGGCGCCGACTTCGCCCTGTACGCCGGGCACGAAGGCCGGCGCATCAAGCAGATGCCCTGCGCCACGGAGAGCGGCCTGGTGGTGTTCGTCGAGGCCGACCGCCTCCCGTGGGACGGGGCGGGCTGCCTCGCTTCGGTCCGCATCCGCCGCCCGCTCCACTCCTATCGGGCGATCACCCAGGAGGCCGACGGCCTGTTCCACTCGCCGTCGCCGCTTCCGGACGGGCGGGTGCTCGTGTCGAGACGCCCACGTGACGGATCGGGCACGCACGCCGTCTGGCGCCTCGATCCCTCGACCGGCGAGGCCGAGCTGGTCTTCGACGATCCGCGATACCACGAGATCCAGGCCAAGCGGATCCTCAAGCGCGACGAGCCGGACGGCCGCTCCAGCGTGGTCACCGAAAAGGACCCTCACGGAAGGCTCTATTGCCTGAACCTCTACGTCTCGGACCTCGAAGACCCCTCCTGGATGCCGCCCGGCTCGGTCAAGAGGCTCCGGGTGCTCGAAGGAGTGCCCCTGAAGACCGGCGAGGTGGACGCCTACCTCCCCCTCCCCGCAGCGAAGACGGGCCGAGACGCCGCGGCCGCGGCAACGTTTGCCCGCTATCCAGGCTCCACCGTCAAGGGAATCCCGCCGGTGGTCGAGAGGCGGATCCTGGGTGAGATCCCGGTGGAAGCCGACGGCTCGTTCAACATCGAGGTCCCGGCCAACACGCCGATCGAGCTGCAAATCCTCGACGCCGACGGGATCGCGCTAAGAAGCTGCGGGTGGATCTGGGCGAAGAACCGCGAGCCGCGAGGGTGCATCGGGTGCCACGAGGACGGGGAGCTCGTGCCCGAGAACCTGTTCGTCGACGCGCTCTCACGCTCGTCGATCCCGCTGACCCTCCCCCCCGAGCTCAGGCGGACGGTCGACTTCCGCCGTGACATAGCACCGATCCTCGTCGCCAAGTGTGCCCCGTGCCACCACCGGAGGGGCAAGACGCCGCTTCTCCTGGACGGCCGTCTTGCGCCGACGCCGGGACCGGACGGAACCCCGCACTTCAGCCGGGACTATGAAAACCTCCTGGCACCCAGCCGCGTAGGGGATGAGAAACAGCCTTGGGGAGAGTATGTCCATCCTCTTCAGGCGCGGACCAGCCCGCTCGTGGGGCGCCTGTTCGGGCGCGACACGTCCCGCCCGTGGGATGCCGTCGCCGCACGGGGCCCGGTCAAGCGGATGCCGCCTCCGGAAGCGGAGCCGCTCACCGAGGATGAGAAGCGAACGATCGTGGAGTGGGTCGACGTGGGAGCACCGTGGGACGGAGTCCCCGGGCCGGACCGCCTCGCCGCCAAGCCAAGCAACACCGCGGGAGAAAACAAGTGAAGTCCGCGTCGATTCTGTCACTTGCGATCGTGGTTCAAGTCTCCGCGGCCTGGGCGGCGGGGCCGGAGCTGCCGATCTTCACCGACGTCACTGAGCAGGCCGGGATCCGGGCGAAACACAGTTTCGGCGACTTCGACCTGAGCAACATCGTGGAAGGGACCGGCGCCGGGGCCGTCTTCTTCGACTACGACGGCGACGGCTGGCTGGACGTCTACTTCCTCAACGGCTGCTGGCTCCGAGACGTGAGCGACAACCGCGGCCGCCAACTCCGAGGGAAGCTGGCCAATAGCCTTTACCGAAACAACGGCGACGGCACCTTCTCCGACGTGACGCAAGCGGCCGGCGTGGGCGACAAGGGGTTCGGATTCGGCGGCTCGGCCGCTGATTTCGACGCCGACGGCGACCTCGATCTCTACGTGCTCAACTACGGGCCGAACGTCTTCTACCGGAACAACGGGGACGGCACGTTCACGGATATCTCCCGAGAGTCCGGCCTGGCCGATCCCCGCTGGAGCCTCTCCGCCCCGTGGTTCGACTACGACGGCGACGGCGATCTGGACGTCTACGTGGCCAACTACCTGGAGTACGACCGCGGCGTGTTCCGGTCGGTCTACGCGGCGGAGAACTACCCCGGCCCGCTCGCCTACAGCGGCCAGCCCGATGCCCTCTACCGCAACAACGGCGACGGCACATTCACCGACGTCGCCCGCGAGGTCGGGCTCTACAATCCCGAAGGCCGCGCCATGAGCGCCACCGTCGCCGATCTGAACAACGACGGCCGGCTCGATCTCTACGTGACCAACGACGCCATGGGCAACTACTACTACGAGAAGACCGCCCGGGGCGCTTTCGAGGAGAACGGGCTCATCCTCGGGCTCCAGTTCGGGGAAGGGGGCCAGGGCGTGTCGTCGATGGGGCCGGCCGTCGGCGACGTCGACCGAAACGGCCGGCTCGACGTCTACATCCCCGACATGGCCTACGGCTGCCTGTTGGTCAACCGCGGCGACTACTTCGAGGACCTCACCGCCGAGACGACTCTCGCCGTGGTCTGCGGCCAATACACGGGCTGGGGCGGCGTGCTTTTCGATTACGACAACGACGGGTATCTCGACGTCTTCGTGGCCAATGGCAACGCCCACCATGAGTACACCGAAGAAGACGTGCTCATGCACAACAACCGAAACGGCGGCTTCGACGACGTGGCCGACCGGTCCGGCCCTTACTTCCGCCAGAAGCACGTCGGTCGCGGTGCCGCCTACGGCGACTACGACAACGACGGCGACCTGGATCTGGTGGTCGTCAACCTCAACGACTCGCCCAAGCTGCTCCGCAACGACGGCGGCAACAAGAACAACTGGCTCAAGATCGAGGCGAAGCTGCCCGGCGGAGCCGTCGACGCCCTGGGCGCCCGGATCACCGTGAAGACCGGCTCCCTGGCCCAAATCCACGACCTGATCCCGGTGACCGGCTATCTCTCCCAGTCCGACCCGAGGCCCCACTTCGGGCTGGGCCGGGCGAAGAGCGCGGACCTCGTCGAGGTTCGCTGGCCCGACGGACGCGTGACGCAGCTCAAAGATGTCCCCGCAGGGCAAATTCTCCGGGTGGTTCAAGAAGACGCCAACGCTGAGTAGACACGATGCGATCGAGGACCGCTTTGACGATCCGGCGGACGTGGCCCGCGCTGGTGCTCGTGGCCGGCCTCGCGCTGGGGGCCGCGGCGGTGCTGCCCACGCTGGTGCAATCGGCCGAGGAGGAGGTTCAACCGATCTACGTCGGCGCGGAAGTGTGCGCGTCGTGCCACCGGGGCAAGACGATGGGCCACCAGCACAGCTTGTGGCTGCTGTCGAAGCACGCCCGGGCGTACGCGGTCCTGTCGAAGCCCGAAGCCAAGGAAATCGCCCGGCTCAGCGGCATCCCCCAGGAGCCCCAGGAGTCGCCGATGTGTCTGGGATGCCACGCCACCGGCGCGCACGTCGAGGAGTGGGTAAAGGACCCCACGTTTCACGTCGAGGACGGCGTGCAGTGCGAAAAGTGCCACGGCCCGGGAAGCGAGCACGTGCACGCCTGGACCACGGGCAACCGGGAGGCCGCCGAGCGGACGAAGCCGGCCATGCCCACGATCCGCGATTGCCTGGGCTGCCACGAGGTGAAGGGCTCTCACGTGGCGGTGCACAAGCTGCCCAAAATGGACATGGAAAAGGCATGGGACACGATCGCCCATCCCACCCCCAAACCCTGGATGACCGGCGAGCCGCCCCTGCTGCCAAAGCCGAAAGACGCGTCCGGCCTGAAGCACACCGGCGTGATGGCCTGCGCCGCCTGCCACAAGGCCCCGATGTTGGGCTATCAGTTCAGCAAGTGGCGGATGAGCGGGCACGCCAGGGCGTACGCCGCGCTGGCGACGCCGAAGGCCCTCGAAATCGCCAAGGAGATGGGCGTGCGGGGGAACCCGTGGGAAAACCCGAAGTGTCTGGAGTGCCACACGACGGCCCATCACGACCCGGCGGGCGGATTCCTGGAGGGATTCGCGCTCTCGGAAGGCGTCGGCTGCGAAGCGTGCCACGGGCCGGGGAGCCAATACTCCCACGAGGCCGTGATGCGCGACGAGCGCGCGGCCAGGCTCGCCGGGCTCCGGGAGGTGACCCGCGAGACGTGCCTGGCGTGCCACGAAAACGCTCACGGCAAGCCCTTCGACCACGAGAAGGCCCTCGCCGAGATCGCCCATCCCACCGAACCGCCCAAGGTGGTGGATGACGCCCGCTACAAGACGCCGCTCAACATGGCCCTCCGCCCCGACGGCAAGGAGCTTTACGTCGCCTGCGAGGCCTCCCACACGGTCGTCGTGGTCGACGCGATCGCCCGATGCAAGGTCGCCGAGATCCCCGCAGGCGGCCATCCCACCGACGTGGCCTTCAGCCCCGACGGCACCCGGGCCTACGTCACCAACCGGCTCGACGACTCGGTCTCCGTGATCAACGTGGCCGCCCGAAAAGTGATCGAGACGATCCCCGTGGGCGACGAGCCGCACGGCGTGCTCACCGACGCCTCGGGCAGGCACCTCTACGTGCTCAACACGTCGTCCGACAGCATCTCCGTGATCGACACCGAGTCGCTGGAGGAGACGAGGCGACTGGCGGCAAGCCGCAGTCCCTGGTCGCTCTCCCGGTCGCCGGACGGATCGCGACTGGCGATCACCAACACGCTTCCCCGTTTCCGCCCCCCACGCAGCTCGCCGACTTCGCAGGCCTCGTTCATCGAGGAGCTCCGCAGCTCGCCCATGTCCGAGGTCACGCTGGTCGACGTGGAGCGGGGCGTGGTCGAGGATCGGGCCGTGGTGCCTGATGCGAACATGCTTCAAGGGGTCGATTGGGACCCGGGCGGCGAGTTTGCCCTGGTCACGCTGATGCACAACAAGACGCTCGTCCCCATGACCCGGCTGTCGCAGGGGTGGACGATCAACAACGGTTTAGGGATCATTTGGAGCGACGGGCGGGTCGACCAGGTGCTTCTGGACGAGCCGCACCGCTGCTTCCCCGACCCGGCCGACGTGGCGATCACCCCCGACGGCAAGCTTGCCCTGGTCACCAGTTCCGGCTCCGACCGGGTGGCGGTCGTCGACCTGGCCCGGTTGATCTCCATGCTCCGGTCGGCCACCGAGTACGAGCGGAAGCACGTGTTCCCCTACCACCTGGGCAAATCGACCGAGTTCATCGTCAAGCACATCCGGACGGAGAACAGCCCCCGCGGCATCCTGATCACGCCCGACGGCGGCACGGCCTTCGTGGCCAACGCCCTGGACGACTCGCTCACCGTGATCGACGTGGCCAAGCTGGAAGCGGTGGGGCGGATCGACCTGGGAGGCGCGAAGGAGATCACCACCGTCCGCTACGGCGAGCGCCTCTTCCACAGCGCCGACGGTACCTTCCGCCGCCAGTTCTCCTGCCATTCGTGTCACCCGGACGGGCACGTCAACGGGCTCACCTACGACATCGAGCCGGACGGGATCGGCTCCAACCCGGTCGACAACCGCACCCTGCGGGGGATCCTCGACACGGCCCCCTTCAAATGGGAAGGCACCAACCCGAGTCTCTCCCGCCAATGCGGCCCGCGCCTGGCCGTCTTCTTCACGCGAATCCAGCCGTTCACGCCGGAAGAGCTTTACGCGCTGGACCGCTACATCTGCACGATTCCCCGGCCGCCGAACCGGTACCGCCCGCTCGGCGCCGAGCTGACCGACGCCCAACGCCGCGGCAAGGCCGTGTTCGAGAGGACCCGCACCAACGACGGCCGCGTGATCCCCAAGGAGAACCGTTGCATCACCTGCCACTTTCCGCCGCTGTTCACCGACCGATCCCGCCGCAACGTGGGAGCCAGGATGCCGCTGGACCGGGAGTCCGAATTCGACGTCCCGCACCTGAACAACATCTACGACTCGGCGCCCTATCTCCACAACGGGATCGCGGATACCCTGGAAGAGATCTGGACCCGATACAACCCCGCCGACCAGCACGGCGTCACCAACGACATGACCAAGGACCAGCTCAACGACCTGATCGAGTACATCAAGACGCTCTAGACAAGGCTGTACGATCCGTCGCATTCTGTAGGGTGGGTCGAGGCACGAGACCCACGCGTCTCAATTAGGAGCAAGGCATCTGTGCGTGGG
>Ga0307378_10004292_pt1 | contig 20442 bp, 18 predicted proteins | sample UN1MG_FD_202238 | JGI IMG/M metagenome (GOLD analysis project Ga0307378, IMG submission 202238) | Soil microbial communities from Risofladan, Vaasa, Finland - UN-1 | ecosystem: Environmental > Terrestrial > Soil > Coastal area > Acid sulfate soil | place: Finland: Risofladan, Vaasa | collected... | reverse complement strand
ACCTCAACCCTCGCGACATCTTCAAACAGAACCGTTCTGCCGCCCTGGCCGAGTGGCGTCAGCTGGCAGCTTGAACACCTCAGATCAACACCCTTTGCAGACCCACTCAGGTTTGTCTGACAATGCCTCACTCCGGTTAGATTTCTTATGATGACGGTATTCGCCCCGGGGGACTTGCAGTCGGTGCACTTTTTGACGCGGACGGCACCGGGCGTATGGAGCTATTACGGATTGGCAAGAACCGGCCTTTCCATCGAGTCGTTTTTTGGACTCAACGACGCATCCTACATCAATCGTGCGCTGGCACTCTATGCCCACTTCACCGGCGTGGCCATTGAGCCTGTTCTACCTTGACAGGCTTTGTCGCATGTCGGGATTGCCAAATCCGACTGCAGAGTAGACCTCTAGCGATTCTAAGCCATCAATCGCAAACCGCCGAGATAGAGGTCGGCCGAAAATGCGCGGCCAATGGCCACTACGCCAATTCGCTTTAGGCGATGCGTATCAAGTGCGACTTCGGTGCGATGCGGTACGAAATCTTCGAATAGAAGCTGAACGGTCCTCCACTCCGGATGGGCCCTGAATCCCTGGCGGTATGATTGCCACGGACGGGTCAGATCTTCAGTCCGCAAGTGAGCGCTGTAGCCCTCGTTGTTGCCGAAGACATCCAATTCGAGCCCACGCCAAGCGCTGACATCAACAGCCTTGCCGTCTGGATCAAGATCTAAAGAGATCTGAACGAAGCCACCGTTGTTTTCGAGGCTGATCTCGCCACGCATGCGGATGGCCGGTCGGCCGGCAACCATTTCACGGGACATGGATCCATCAGAAACACCACCCATAACCCGGTCGGTAAAAATCCGCCAAGTTGTGCCTATCGTGGCGATAGGCGGCTCACGGCTCAGATCGTCGACAGCAGCCGAACTCGACAATGCTCGCGTTATCGGACCACGAGGCCAGAGCATCGGAAACATTGACTACGAGGCCTGGTCAGACGTGCTCGCCGAGTTTGGAGAAACCTCGACCAGCACTTCGTTGCGACGCATGAAGGGTAACGTCCAGGGTGGATTGTAAAAAGCATAGGTGGGCGGCGATAGCGGCGTGAGATTCTTTGCGCTCAAAAAGGCGTCCAGCTCTTTCGTGTGGCGCTCAAGACTCTCTTTGCCGCCCATGCCAGTAAAGCGGACCACGGCAAAGCGCTTGCTGCCGATCTCTTTCAGCTTCACAGCGGGATTATTGGGTTTGGGCAGCGTGTCCATCGTGTAATTCGATGGCATGACAAAATGCACCTTCCAGCTGTTCCCCTCGCCTTGCTGCGTCACCGGCGTGGTCATCGCGATCTTTTCACTTGCTTGCTGGGTGACGGGCGCGGTCATCGCCACTTTCTTCGATGCTGTGTTATTGCCGAAGATGTAATCGGCAATAAGCCGGAAGCCCTTGCCGATCGCTTCGCGGCGCTCTCCCGTCACTTCCGCCTCAGCGACGATCATCGGCGCGTAATCGCGTATCTCGATGTTGCCGCAGCTCTGGGCGACTTTGTATTCAGGCTGCTCGACATTACTCACAATCGGCCCCCATAACGCGGCGCCGAGCAAAACAACAGCCAGCACCGCGATCACCCACCACATCAGCTTATTTCTCATTCTTCTAATTCTCCCCGCCGGCCCGCAATGGCCTGCGTAGATAATGATCTAAACCTACATGCCGGTTTTTCAAGTGACGGTAAAAGGTAGCGGGGGGCGCCCTTGGAGGTCGCGGCAGACACAAAAAAGACCCGGGCGGTCCAGTCACCCGGGTCTTTTTATGGAGGGCAGGAACGGGAGCGGGCAGCCCGCGCCGGTTCCTACGCCCAAGACTAACGCCCCGCCCGGGGGACCCGGTCGGAGCTGGCAGTCAATGAGCAGGAAGTTAGACGGCGGTGAAGCTAGCCGCGTTCTGTCACAGAAAAATGACAGGAAACAGCTCGACCAAATGCCAAAGAAAAAGCCCCGTATGGGGGATACGGGGCTGTGCGTTCCTTGGGGGGAACGGTGATGGGTGGGGGGTGAACCCATCTATGACCAGGAGGTAAGAACGCCGGCGCCGCTCTTGAATTGGACAAGTTGCCGCAGCTTTGACTAAAGCGGGTCTACGGGGCGTCTTTGTGCAGTTCGTAGCTGAGAGCGCCCGACGGGCATCGCTTGACCTGCTCGACAATCGTCGCCGGAGCCGCGCCGTTCACATCAATCCACGGCTTCTTCGAAACATCGAACACCGACGGCAGGCCGCGCACGCAATCGCCGGCATAAATACAAATCTTCGGATCGTAGCGGACGGTCAGTTCGTCGTTCTTATATTCCTGCATGGCTATGCCTCCTACGTCGCGCTGAAACTTTAGACTCTCTGCCATTCATTCGTCGAACGCTGCTTTGTCCACCTTCACCCAGGCAAGGAGTTCCTGCCTAACTGGCACCATCAGGCGATCGACCACGCGCTCGGACAAATTCTGCGGGGCGAGACCAACCGGTTGATCATCAACATCCAGCCGCGGTCCCTCAAGTCACTCATCGTCTCCGTCGCTTACCCCGCGTTCGTGCTGGGTCATGACCCCAAGAAGAAGATCTACGTCATCAGCTACGGCGCCGATCTGGCCGACAGGCACTCCAGTGACTTCAACGCGATCGTAAAGTCTGATTGGTATCAGCGCATCTTCCGCAACATGCGGATCAAGAAGGCCCTCGGCCATGAAGTTACCACCACCGAGCGCGGATATCGACGGTCGACAACCGTGATGGGCTCGCTCACCGGCATGGGTGGCGACATCTTTATCCTGGATGACCCTCAGAAAGCCGTCGATGCCCAATCCGAGGCGAGGCGCGACAGCGTCAACCAGTGGTTCTCCAACACGCTGGTCTCGAGATTGGACTCCAAGAAAACCGGTGCGATCATCGTCGTGATGCAGCGCGTCCATATGAACGATTTGTGCGGGTTCCTCACTGAAGCGTCCGACGAGTGGTCAGTCCTGAGCCTCCCCGCCATTGCCGATGCAGAAGAGCGCATTCAGATCGGTGAGAATAGGTTCCATTGCCGGCAGGCCGGTGAGCCGCTCCACCCGGACCATGAGCCAATCGAGGTGCTGCAGGACCTTCAGAAGATCATGCCGCCCGATGTCTTCGACGCCCAGTATCAGCAGCGGCCGGTACCCGAGGGTGGGGCCATGATAAAGCGCGAGTGGCTCCGCTATTACGAGCCACGCGAGCTGCCGGAGCGAACTTATCGGTCGAAGTTCTTTCTGAGCGTAGATACCGCTGCCAAAGACGGAGCCATGAACGATTGGTCAGTCTGCACCGCATGGCTGTTTCACGAGAGCATCTACTATTTGATAGACCTCATTCGCGGCCGGTTCGAATACCCACAACTGCGCGACATGGTCATCGCACAGGCCAAGTTTCACAAACCGCGCATTGTCCTCATCGAGGATGCGTCTACCGGCATCGCACTTGCTCAAGAGCTTAAGAAGACGCTGCACATTGCGGTGAAGCCGGTGCCGGTTGAGCGTGATAAGCAAGGCCGCATGTATGTCCAGCAGGAAAAGTTCTATGCAGGCCAGGTGCGTTTTCCGAAGGGCGCGCCGTTCTTGCCTGAACTCGAACGCGAGCTTCTGGCCTTCCCCAATGGCCCGCACGACGACCAGGTCGACAGTATCAGCCAGGCGCTCAATCACAAACTGTCGGGCTATACGCTAGATAATCTGTAGGCTTCATCGGCGGCGCTATGGGCGGCGCTGACCCTCGATATTCAACTGGACTTCCGCGCGGAAGAGAGCGTGCATGCTGTCAATGCCGTGACGGGCATATCGCCTCCGTCATCGCCCTTCCCTGGCCTTGTTGCCGGGCTGTGGGCGGTGGAAGCGCCGGCATCGGGCCGGCGCGCCACGATGGAGGCAGCGATGCCCAAGACCCAAACTTCAACCCCCAAACTCACCGACACACAGCTCGTGATGTTGAGCGCCGCTGCTCAACGCGGCGACCACGCGCTTCTCCCCTTCCTGCAAAACCTGACGGTCAAGGGCGCACCGCTCAACAAGATCATCGCGACATTGCGCAAACGAAACCTCATCGAGGAACGGCGGATTGCCGACGGCGCGCCTGAATGGCGTCGCGACGAGGACAACCGCGCCTATGGCCTGTTTATCACAACGGCCGGGCTTCTTGCCCTGGGCATCGAGGAGACCGATGAGGATCGGACTTCGGTGGCAGCGTTAGCCATGCCGCGCAAACGCAAGACGGAAGCGGCACGCCCGCGTCGCAAAGCTAAGAAGACGGCCTTGCCCGCGTCCAAGCGGCGCTCAGCACCCGCACAGAGCAAGCAGGATCTCGTGATCCAGATGCTGCGGCGGCAGTCAGGCGTCAGCATCGACGATATCGTCGCCAAGACCGGGTGGCAGCCTCATTCCGTGCGCGGCTTCTTCAGCGGGCTGGTGCGCAAGAAGCTTAACCTGCCCCTCGTCTCCGAAGTGGGCAAGGACGGCATGCGTCGCTATCACATCGCCGCGGTGGCATCCCCAAAGGCCTAGTCCATGGCACCGCCTTTGGCCTCTCGCCCGCGCCCGAGGCGGCGCGGGCGCTCCTCCGACCAAGCAGAGAACGAGGCGGATCTCTCCGCACAGGTCGTTGCCTCGGCCGATGGCCCGCGTGACGAGCTGGAAGGCCATATGTCGCCGCGATCACCGCATGCCTTGGACGGCGCCAGCCTGGAAGAACTCCGCGGTGTATGGCGGCGGCTTTACCGCAGCGAACCCCCAAGGATCAGTCGCGACTTACTGGCCCGGGGGATCGGTTATCGGATCCAGGAGCTTCAGCATGGCGGTCTCGGCAAGACGACGCGCCGCAAGCTGAAGACATTGGCGAAGATGTTCCGGACCGAAGGCCGGGTCGCTCCCGATCCCGGCCTCAGCTTGAAACCAGGCGCCCGATTGGTACGCGAGTGGCATGGGCGCACCCACACGGTCACGGTGACGGAAGACGGCTTCGAATACGCCGGAGCAAGTTACCCATCGCTCACCAAGGTCGCCAAGAAAATCACCGGTGCCCACTGGTCTGGCCCCCGTTTCTTCGGCCTCGTGCGTGCTGGTGCAGCGCACCCAAGGGACGAAAGCCACAATGGCTGAGTCACCAAAGTCCGCGGCGCGGCCTGGGAGAAGACTGCGTTGCGCGGTTTACACCCGGAAATCATCAGAGGAAGGCCTCGAGCAGGCGTTCAATTCGCTCGACGCTCAGCGCGAAGCCTGCGCCGCCTTCATTCTCTCCCAGAAGCACGAAGGCTGGACGGTCTTGCCGACGCTATACGACGACGGCGGCTTCTCCGGCGGGACACTGGGGCGCCCTGCCCTGAAGCGGCTTCTGGCCGATATCGCTGACGCCAAGGTGGACGTGGTTGTCGTTTATAAGATCGACCGTCTGACGCGCTCGCTGTTCGATTTCGCCAAGATCGTGGAGGTCTTCGAAGCGCGTGGCGTCTCCTTCGTATCGATCACACAGCAATTCAACACCACCACGAGCATGGGACGGCTTACCCTCAATGTCCTTTTGTCCTTTGCCCAGTTTGAGCGGGAGGTGGCCGGCGAACGGATCCGCGACAAGATCGCCGCCTCGAAGAAGAAGGGCATGTGGATGGGCGGATTGCCGCCGCTCGGCTACGATGTCCGGGACCGGAAGCTCGTCGCCAACAGGGAAGAGGCACGGACCGTCCTCGATATCTACCGGCGTTATGTCGATCTCCGGTCGGTACGTGCCCTTAACGCGGAACTCGATGCTGCGGGAATCCGGAGCAAACGCCGCACCTTCGCAGACGGAACTGTTTATGGCGGTCACAAGCTCTCGCGCGGTGCCCTCTATCTCATGCTGCAGAACCGCATCTATCGCGGCGAGATCACACACAAAGGCGATGCCTATCCAGGAGAGCATAAGGCCATCGTTGGCAAGACTCTTTGGGACAAGGTCCAGGCTGTCCTCGCCGAGAACCGGGTCGATCGGACAACAGGCGCAGACGCAAAATATCCCAGCCTGCTCGCCGGATTGGCCTTTGACGACAGCGGCGAACGACTGACGCCCACACATGCGGTGAAGAAGGGCACGCGCTATCGGTACTACGTCTCGAAGTCACTCATCACGGAGGCTGCCAAGGACCATTCGCAGGGGCGGCGGATCCCCGCCGGCAACCTAGAGACCCTGGTCATCGGCAGACTGCGCAACTTCCTCGCCGATGAAGGGGCAATACTGAGTGCTGTCAGCGATGCGGAACAGAACGGAGCCCAGCAAAAGCGGCTGATTGCACATGGCCGTCAGATATCAGAGAAACTCCCGACGCTCACCCCAGACAAGGTCCGATCCGTCCTCATGACGCTCGTCAACCGAGTCGACATTAAAACCGAGCACGTCGAGATCAGAGTGTATCGGCAGCGGCTTCACCACCTGCTCCAGGCACCGTCGATAGAACCATCTTTGGCGGCGGCCCCTGGGAACCACGCCGGCGATACTCTGAAGCTAAAGGTGAAGGCACGACTCCAGCGCGTCGGCCGCGAGATGAAGCTCATCGTGCACAACGCCGACGACCGAGCGACCGATCCAGGCTTGCTTCGGATCGTTGCGCGCGCACACGATTTTCAAGAGCGTTTGATACAAAGTCCCGATCTGACCGTGCCGGCCATCGCCAGCGAGGAGCGGCTGACCATCGGCTACCTCTCTCGCCTGCTGCGGCTACCGTCGCTCGCACCCGATATCGTCACGGCCATCATCAACGGCAAACACCCGCCTGAGCTCAGCGCGAAGCGGCTAACGCGTTTAGCTCTCAAACTCCCCACCGACTGGGCCGAACAGCGCAAGCTGCTCGGGTTTCAGCGGCAATAGGGCGAGTTTTGCGCACGTTGCTGAGCGATGCTGTCTGGTGCACTCGTACGAAAATGTTGACCCCCAAATGCCCCCCGAGAGACTTTCGCGTCGGCAGCGGCCCTCTCTCCGCGAAAAACCGTCTCTGCCGCCAGAGTGGCGCAGTGGCGGAGGGCAAATGGGCCGGAAACTGCCCGAAAAAGGGAGGATCCGTGAAACACGATTTTTCCTGCTATAACAATGACTTATAATGGCTGTGCTGGCAGTCTTTGGCGAAAGACTCTCTGGGTTCAAATTCCCTGATACACGGGAAAATACAGGGAAATTTCGCAGATTTTGCCGCGAAGGCGGGAAGACGGCTCGGTTTCCCGACTATAGATCAGCTGGTTACACCCAAATTCCCTACGCACCCGGAACAGGGAATTTTCTGGCGCTAACAGGGAATTGTTTCCCGCAGATCAGGGAAAATCGCTGGCTAAATCTCCAGCGGATGGAATTTTCGGAAGGGACACCGGATGGAATTTTCGGAAAGGACAAGACATGAGGGATTGACCGGCTGAAAAGAAGGGAGCTTGGCGGCGCGGAGGCAGGCGCCGCACGAAAAAAGTGTAACGTAGTTAGGGCCTAGCGTAGGTCGAATTTGTAGGCGAGGCCTAGTACGCCGGAAAGCTGGTTCTCTGATGCCACGACAGGGCTGTCCGCCGCGTCACCAAGCAGGCGCCCGTAGCGTCCGCCAGCCTTCAACAGCCAGCGATCGGTGAGATCCACCGTGCCGCCAAGCTCGAAATAGACATCCTTGATGCCGGCGTCGGGCGTGTAGACCGGCAGACCCGCGCGGGAGCGCGCCGCCTGGCTCGGAGTGATGCCGAAATAGGTCTGCATGTAGTCTTCGCTGGCGAGCGTGGTGCCGAGCCGCGCCACGACCGTGGTACGCGCGCCGATCTGTTGCTCGGTCTCGACGCCGAAGCGCCATTCGTAGCCCGTATCGTCGCCCGTCACCTTCTCCAAGATCGCGGCGTCGAATTGGAAAGCGCCAAGGGTGAAGCCCGAATAGGCGCCGGCCACGAGACCGCCGTCGATATCGCCGAGCCCGCGCAACAGCCTGCCGTCGCCATCATCGCGCTCGGTTATGTAGCCGGTAACGGCGCCGGCCTCGAACCGTCCGAGGGTCAAGGCGCGAATACGCACGTCATCGAGCCCACAAAACGTCACGCGCTGACGGAAACGCTTGAACATTGAGGGGTTCTCATCCGGCTTATCCGACAATTTCGGGATGACGATCGGAATCGGGATGAAATCGTGCTCATCGGAGCGGAGCCCTCGTATTTCGGCTTCACGATCCCCGCCGCGCCCAGCGTGATCGATCTGCCGGTCTCCGGCTCCGCTACTGCGGGCGAGGCCAGAGCAAGAGCGGCCACCATGCCAGCCATCACTACTCCAGAGGACCGCCTGACCGCGCAACCGCACCAACTGAACATTCAGAATTCCCCCCTAGCGCCGTGTGGCCCACGCGCCGCCGCCTTAATCATCATTTCATCCAGTCTTGACTGAACAAACAACATGTACCATATGTTGGGTCATGGAACAAGAGACCGAAGACGCGATCGCTGAATTCGTGGAGCGGATGGGGCTGATCACGCAGGCCGACGGCCTGCCGCGTATTGCCGGCCGCATTATGGGCTTGATGGTTGTGCATGGCGGACCCTTCGGGTTTACGGAGTTGGTAGAACGCTTGAGTGTGAGCCGGGCCAGCATCAGCACGAATACGCGGCTGCTTGAAGACCTCGGCATCATCGAGCGCACTGCTACCCCTGGCGACCGGCAGGACTATTTCAGGCTTAGCCCCCGGCCATATCCACGGATGCTGCGCGGAGTCGTTGGACGCATGCGCCGCGCCCGCGGGGTGGTCGAGCATGCTCAAGCGGCGCTCCCGGACGATCTTTCTGGAGCCCAAGAGCGGTTGGCGGAACTCGACGCCTTCTATGAAGCTCTGATCGAGAGCTTCGTGAACGTGATCGAAGCACAGGATGCCAAGGCCAAGACGGCGACCGGCAAGAAGAGCCAGCGCGCCCGATAGGCGGTTTGATCACGGGTGACCAGACGCGTTTGCACTGGGTGCTCAAAGGTCCAAAGGGAGATTCAGTTTGATAGTCACGCGGAGAACGATCGCATCGTCGGGTGAGCTTGTTGCAAAATTGACCGTCGCCCTCCTGCTTGGTGTGTTCCTTGTTGCCCTGACCTGTGGGCTTGCCGTCGCGGAGACGAGCTGTGAAGCCGCGCCGACCGGGATTCCCGATCAGGTTTTGGCCGATAGCGTAATCACTGACGCAGGGACCGGGAGGTCGGCGTGAACAAGTCATACCTCATTGCTGCAGGCTTCACCCTCGGCCTCGCCGCATGGGTCGCCGGCGGCTATGTCTTCAAGTCTTCGGGCAAGGAAACGCCCGACGCGCCGGCTGTTGCCGACACCGTTGCGCCGATAACGGTCTCCGTCCGCACCCAAGAGGCCAAATCGGTGGAGCAATACATCGTCGCCCAAGGGCAGGCCGAGCCGAACCGGACCGTGACCATCCGTGCCGAGACCGCCGGTCAGGTCGACGAAATTCTGGCGGACGAAGGCGCCATTGTGGCTGCCGGCGACGTCATCGCCAGGCTGGAGGCCAACGACCGGCAAGCGCGGATCGACCGCGCCGAGGCGCGCGTGCGCGAGCAGCAGAGCGCCTTCGAGGCGTCCGAAACCCTCGGCAAGAAGGGCTATCAGACTCAGCGCCAGGCGGACCAGACCTTCTCCTCCCTGCAGACGGCGAAGGCCGAGCTGGAAGAGGCGCGCATTGAGCTCGAGCGCATCGACATCAAGGCCCCGTTCGAAGGCGTTGTGCTGTCGAGCCCCATGGAGATCGGAGCCTATGTCGATGTGAATGGCGAGGTGGCGACCATCGTCGACAACGATCCGCTGGTCGTCAGTCTCCGGATCACCCAGCAGAATATTTCCGATCTCAAGGTCGGCCAGGCCGCGTCCCTGACCTTCGCCACCGGTCAACAGCGCGACGGCAAGATTCGTTACGTCGCCGCCCGCGCCGACGAGGACACCCGCACGTTCCGCGTCGAGGTCGAGCTTCCCAACCCTGGCGGCGAGATCCTCTCTGGTATCAGCGCCGAGGCGAAGATCCCCACGGGATCGGTGATGGCGCATTTCGTCTCGCCGGCGGCCTTGTCGCTGAATGACGAAGGCAAGCTCGGCGTCAAGACCGTCAACGAGGACAACAAGGTCGCCTTTCACACGGCCGCGATCGCGCTGTCGGATGTCAACGGCGCGTGGATCACGGGCCTGCCGGCTCATGCGCGCATCATCACCCTTGGTCACGGCTTCGTTCAGATCGGCGAACAGGTCCAGGTCGCCGAGGAAGAAGGCAATGCGTCGACCGACGGGTCGCAGGAAGCCGCGGCGCTTCTTCCCACGAGCAGCACCAAAGACCCGACGGCCGCGCGATGAACGCCCTCATCGACGCAGCGTTCACGCGCACCCGCACGGTGGCGCTGGCCTTCGTCATGATCATCGTCATGGGCGCGGTCGCTTATGTGTCGATCCCCAAGGAATCCGAACCCGATATTCCGATTCCGACCATTTATGTCTCGATGACCTATGAGGGCATCTCGCCCGAAGATTCCGAGCGGCTCCTCATCCGTCCGATGGAGAAGGAGCTTCAGTCCATCGAGGGCATCAAGGAGATGCGCGCCGTCAGCGCCGAGGGCTACGGCTCGGTCACGCTCGAATTCGATGCAGGCTTCGAAGCCAACCAGGCGCTCCAGGACGTGCGCGAGAAGGTGGATATCGCTAAAGCCGAGCTGCCGCCGGACACCGACGAGCCGCGCGTTCACGAAGTCAACGTGGCGCTGTTCCCGGTGCTCACGGTCGGCCTGTCCGGCAATGTGCCGGAGCGCGCGCTGGTCAACATCGCCCGCGATCTGCAGGACAAGATCGAAGGCCTCGGCGGCGTGCTCGAGGTCGATATCGGCGGCGACAGAGAGGAGCTGCTGGAGATCATCGTCGATCCCATGGTGCTCGAAACCTACAATGTCTCTTTCGCGGACGTTCTGAGCACGGTCCAGCGCAACAATCGGCTGGTGGCCGCGGGCGCCCTGGAAACCGCCGCGGGCCGCATGGTGCTCAAGGTGCCGGGGGTCATCGAGGAGGTCAACGATGTGCTCAACCTGCCGGTCAAGGTGGTCGGCAACACCGTGGTCAAGTTCAGTGACGTCGCCTCCGTGCGCCGGACCTACAAAGATCCGCAAGGCTTTGCCCGCGTCGGCGGCAAGCCTGCGCTGGCGCTCGAGGTCAAGAAGCGGGTCGGCTCGAACATCATCGAGACCATCGCGAGTGTCCGCGAGGTCGTGACGGCGGAGCAGGCCACGTGGCCGGCCGGTGTCAATGTCACCTTCATGCAGGACAAGTCCGAGCAGATCCGCGACATGCTCGGGGACCTGCAAAACAACGTGATTGCGGCGATCGTCCTGGTGATGATCGTCATCGTCGCGGCCATGGGCGTGCGGCCGGCCATTCTCGTCGGCCTTGCTATCCCAGGGTCGTTTCTCGCCGGCATTCTCATCATTTACGGGATGGGTCTCACGCTCAACATCGTCGTCCTGTTCAGCCTCATCCTCGTGGTCGGCATGCTGGTGGACGGCGCTATCGTCACGGTGGAGCTGGCCGACCGGAAGATGGCCGAAGGCAAGGACCGCAAAGTCGCTTATGCCGAAGCGGCCAAGCGCATGGCCTGGCCGATCATCGCCTCGACCGCCACGACGCTGGTCGTGTTTCTGCCGCTGCTTTTCTGGCCGGGCATCGTCGGGGAGTTTATGAAATTTCTGCCAATCACCGTGCTCGTCACGCTGGCGGCGTCGCTCGCCATGGCGCTGGTGTTCATTCCGGTGCTCGGCGGCGTTATCGGCCGCGCCAACAAGAATGACGGCAAGTTGCTGGCTGCCATTAAGGCCGCCGAGGATGGCGATCTCGGCCAGATCACGGGCCCGGCAGGCTTCTATCTCGGCACGCTGAAGCGCCTGCTCGCCCACCCGGGGAAAATTCTAGGCGTCGCCGTGGCCTTGCTGATCGGCACCTATGTGGCGTTCGGCCTGTTCGGCCGTGGCGTCGAGTTCTTTCCCGACGTCGAGCCCGATTTGGCCCAGGTCCAGGTGCGCGCGCGCGGCGATCTATCGATCCGGGAAATGGATACCGTCGTGCGCAAGGTCGAAGCCCGTCTCTTGGCGCTCCCCTATTTCGAGTCCGTGTATGCCAGGACGCTGGGTGCAGGGGGGCAGCCGTCGCAGACGGGCTCGGCCGAGGACGTCGTCGGCATCATCCAGTTCGAGTTCACCAACTGGCGCACGCGCCCACCCGCCTCGGAAATTCTGAAAGAAGTGCGCAGCCTCACCGTTGATATCCCAGGCGTCATCCTGGAAGTGCGCAAGCAAGAGGGTGGACCGTCGGCCGGCAAGCCGGTGGAACTGCAGGTGACGTCCCGCGACACGGAGAAAATGCCGGCGGCCGTGGAGAGGCTGCGGCTGCTGATGCAGCAGATCGGCGGCTTCGTCGACGCGCAGGACAGCCGTCCTCTTCCCGGTATCGAGTGGCGCCTTAAAGTCGACAGGGAGAAGGCGGCGCGCAACGGCGCCGATGTCGCCCTGCTTGGCGATGCGGTCACCATGCTCACCAATGGCATCAAGGTCGCCAAGTATCGGCCGGACGATGCAGATGAGGAGGTCGACATTCGGCTGCGTTTCCCGCTCGCCGAACGCAATCTGGAGCAGCTCAACCGGCTTCGCGTGCCGACCGCCAAGGGCCAGGTGCCGATCGGCAACTTCGTCAGTTTCGAGCCGGCGCAAAAGACCGGCAACTTGAACAGGACCGACAGCCGCCGCGTCATCACCATCCAGACCGACGTCGCCGAAGGTCTGTTGGTCGACGGTCAGGTGCGTAAGCTCAAAGCGGCGCTGGCCGAGGCCGATATCGATCCGGCGGTGACCGTACGCTTCAAGGGTCAGGACGAAGACCAGCGCGAGGCGGGAGACTTTCTGCTCAGGGCCTTCGTCATCGCCATCTTCGCGATGACGGCGATCCTGGTGACCCAGTTCAACAGCTTCTATCAGACCGGTCTGGTGTTGAGCGCGATCATTTTTTCGACGGCCGGCGTCATGTTGGGCCTGCTGGTCACCGGCCAGCCCTTCGGCATCGTCATGGGCGGTATCGGCGTCATCGCGCTGGCCGGCATTGTCGTGAACAACAATATCATTCTGATCGACACTTATAACGACATGAAGGCGCAAGGCGTCGCGCCCAAGGAAGCCATTCTGCGCACCGCCGCCCAGCGCATGCGCCCCGTTCTGTTGACCTCCATCACCACCGTTCTCGGCCTTATGCCGATGGTGTTCGGGCTCAGCATCAACATCATCGGTCAGGACGTCTCCATCGGCGCGCCGTCCACGCAATGGTGGACGCAGCTCTCAAGCGCCATCGCCGGTGGACTGACATTCGCCACCTTGCTGACGCTCGTGCTGACCCCGTGTCTCCTCATGCTGGGGGAGAACGCGTCGTCATGGTTGCGGCGGCGCAGAGAGCTTTGGGCGCAACAAACCACTCCCGCGCATGGCACAACGTCCCCCTATTGAAAACGCGGCCTTTTGAAAAAGTGGAAGTACCGGTGTCCTGCCTGAAGTAAGCGGAAACGAGGCAAGAGTGGGATCCACGGGCGGGAGCTTGCGCCCAACTACTCCTTGGGCTGCACAAACCCGTATTCCAAGGGGCGATCACCTCCAGCGGACGGAATTTTCGGAAAGGACCGGTTTTCGGTACACACAGGTTACCATGTCACGCTTGCATGACGGACACTTCAAGTCCGGCCTCGACGCCGATCCCGAACTCGCCGCCTCGATTCGGGGCGAGTTGCGACGGCAGCAAAACGGCATCGAGCTGATCGCGTCCGAGAACATCGTCTCGCGTCTCGTGCTCGAAGCGCAAGGCTCGGTCCTGACCAACAAGACCGTCGAGGGGCCGCCCTACCGCCGCTATTACGGCGGGGCCGAATTCGCCGACGCCATCGAGGCGCTTGCGGTCAATCGCGCCCGCGAGCTCTTCGGCTGCCGCTTCGCCAACGTCCAGCCCCACTCGGGCTCAAATGCCAATGCCAGCGTCTTGCTCGGCTTGCTGCGGCTCGGCGACAAGATCCTCTCCATGGACATTGCTGCGGGCGGCCACATCAGCCACGGGCACCCAGCGACACTGACGGGGCGCGATTACGACATCGCCACTTACGGCGTCGCCCGGGACGGCGAGCGCATCGACCTCGACCAGATCCGCGACCTCGCGCTGCGCCAGAGGCCAAAGCTGATTATCGCTGGCGGCACGGCCTATTCCCGCGCCATCGACTTCGCCGGCTTCCGCGCGATCGCCGATCAGGCGGGCGCCTACCTGATGGTGGACATGGCTCATTTCGCCGGACTCGTCGCCACCGGGCTTTATCCGCACCCGTTTCCCCACGCCCATGTCGTCACTACGACGACCTACAAGTCCTTGCGCGGCGCGCGGGGAGGCCTCGTGCTGTGGAACGATGAGGCGCTGAGCAGCAAGATCAACGCCGGGATCTTCCCAGGCGTTCAGGGTTCGGTGATGCTGGCCAATGTGGCCGGCAAGGCGGCTTGCCTCGGAGAAGCGCTTCGCCCCGAGTTCGCACTCTACAATCAGGCGGTTCTGGACAACGCCAAGGCGCTGGCGCGCGTTCTGACTGAGGTGGGGATGCGCATTGTCGCGGGCGGGACCGACACCGGCCTGATGCTGGTCGATCTCACGGCGAGAGGCGTCACCGGCGATGTCGCTACGAAGAGCCTCGAGGCCGCGGGTCTCGCTGTCAACAAGAACCAGGTCCCCTTCGATCCCCGCCCGCCCGAAGCGCCGTCGGGCTTACGCCTCTCCAGCAACGCCGGGACGACTCGCGGCTTTCACGTTGCGGACTTCGAGGCCGTCGCGCGCATGATCGACCGCGTGCTGCTCCATTCGGCCGACGCGCAGACGATCGTCGCCGTCCACCAGGAAGCGTCGGCCCTGTGCGAGAAATACCCGATATACTGATTTCGGCATGAGGCTCGGCATTGTCAGACAAACCTTAGCGGTCCTGCGAAGGGTGCTGGCCTGAGGCGTTCAGGCCAAAAGCTGACGCCACTCGGCCAGGGCGGCAGAACGGTGCTTGAAGATATCGCGGCGGTTGAGATGCCGGTCGTGGTTGAAGTGGTTGTGGATTGATGCGTGGACGGCCGTGAATTTCTGTAGGGTCCTCGCCCAAGGTGATCCGCCTCACGGTGATGCGGGCTCAGAGCAAGTCCAAACAGAGACACTAGTCCGGGGGGCCCTGTTCAAACCCGTGTAAGGCAGCCAAAAAAGAAGCCCCGCTGGGGAGCGCAGGGCTAAAGGTCACCTAGGCTGTGCGCGGGCTGTTCGCCAATCCAGCCCTGTGGTGCGAACCCGCCAGACTAGATCAGAGCTGCCCGCGCACGACGAAAACCATAGATGAAGTCGGGCCACAGTAGAAGTCTGGCCGTGGGGTCTCTAAACCGTGGTTAAGCGTATATATGGCGCCCAGCCGCAGCTCCTCGATGTCGACCGTCTCCCCGTCGCCAACGCGCATGGAGACAACGTCGGCCTTGGTCTGCTCCCCCATGGCAGCTCCTTTTTGACAGTCAGAGCATCATTGTTGCTAAAATAGTTCCACGTATGCAGCTCATAGATGGCGGAGTGGACAAGGATGCCAAAAACGGCCGAGGAACGCGTCGCTAAGGATGTCAAGCAACTCCGAATTACGCGTCAACGAGAGAAGCTTGAGGAGGAGTACCGTAAACACGTTCGCACAGCTGCGATGGACCAAGATGCAAACGAGCGCAAACATGCCCGCGAACAAGCTATTGGGCTTCTCAAGCAGCTCGACAAACTTAGGCGTGGTAAGCGATAAGCCCGTCGTCGAGTTTGCGTTCGAGTCGGCGCGGGGTGAGTGGCGCCCCGGCAATCTTAATTGCAGGCGAGGGCCCGCTTTGTAGAGTTAGCAGTGTCGCTGGCGCGGTTTGCGAGACGAACGTCGAACGCCACGGGGCCATCCCGCCTGAACTTAACCGCTACAAACAGACCAAAAAATCGGAATTAGTTGGCAGCCGCCAGATCGCGCGTCACAGACGCCGCCAACTCGATGCATCCGCAGGATGCGCGCCAGTCAAAGCCGCGAAATGAATACATGACACTTTTCGACAGCATCATTCTCGGCATCATCGAAGGTGTCACCGAGTTTGCCGATTTCCTCAACCGGCCATCTGGTCCTCGCGAGCAAACTCGTTGGCCTTCCTCAGACCGAGTGTAAAGCGATAACCAAAAATGCGACCTTCATTTTAGTTCACCAGATGGGCCTCGGCTGACATCGCACAATCATACACAATGCGCTCCCTGGTCGCACGTGGCTGTTCTGCCCATTTGCATCCTTATGTCTGCTCTGGGTCAGAAGCAGACCTCGGTGTGGTCCCCGGCATGTCCGCTTGGTGCCAACAGCGGACAGAGTTGTAGTTGTCAGGCACGCGCACGGGGGATGCTTTCGAAAGCGGGGCCCATAGCCGAAGGGCGCCGAGCCGAAGCCGGGCGCCCTCCGCAAATCGAGCATGCTCGGGCGACTAGCTCTTACACTGCATCATGCCAGCCATGGCCATCTTGGCGTTCGCCTCGGAGCCATAGATGCCCATCATGCTGAACTTCTCGGTCTCCGACGGCGCCGTCGTGGCGACCGAGCACGTCTTGGTCTTGTTGTTGAACATGACGTAGAAGCTGCCGGCATAGGCAGGGACTGTGAAGGCGCCGATCAGGGCTGCGGCGAGAATGAACTTCTTCATGGGGTTCGCTCCTATTTAAGGTTTGAATCATCTCTCTCGGAAAACGGGGCCTTGATGGTTGGGGCCGGGAACAATGCTGAGGCTTCAAGCTGTTCCGAAAGGGGTCGCTCCATCATTCCCCGTACTCCACCGGCAGGTTCGTCCTCCCCCGGCATATTCCCAATACCATTCCACGGGTCTTGAGCATAGCCCGCCGGCGCCCAGCCGTCAGCGGTTGCCTTGCAATCCCGCCTAGCACAGAGCGGTCAGCAGGTCGCCGACCGCCATTGGACGGCTGGGGTGGCAACTCATATCTCTCATTTAGAAGCTCTTGAATGGAGGAGAATGCCTTGATTGCCCAGTTCTTAGCCCTTGAGATGTTCGGACCGCACCGCAAGCGGAAAGCGATCCCGGGGGAGTGGGGCGCCGCCGAGTGAGATATCCAGCCTTTTCTAGTCTCGAAGAAGCCTCCACGCATTGCCGCGCGATGGATGCCTCTTTGAGCGAACGGCTTCAGCTGTTCGCCGACGTTTCGCGCGCCTTGCGTCCGGAGGCCCAACAGGCTGTCGACCGCATGGTGGAACGGCTCATGGCGTCTTCTATGTGGGCGCCGAGGTCCAAGACGTGATGGAGAAATCCGGCAGAGACCTTCCCAGCTATCAGGGCAACGACGCCTGGGTGCCGCCTTCGACGCCCGGCTCCTGATGATTGATGTAATTCTCCGCGACAGCGTACTGAGCTGGGCCAAACATCTGAACGGCCTGGCGAGCGTCCTTTATAGTGACCTTGTTGTAAAGGATCGTGCTCGGCTTGCACGCAAGGTTGGGGGCGATGACGGCGAGGAGCGTGGTGAAGCCGTCTTTTAGATTGGTGAGGGAGTTCCGTTATTTCAACAGCTCGCCCGATCAATGGAGAGACGCATTATCTCTGGCGTGCGGTAGATCACGAAGGTGAGGTGCTTGAGGTCTTCGTGACGAAGCGACGGGATCGTAGGGCTGTGCTGAGATTCCTGAAGCGCACGATGAGGCGTTAGGGCCGACCGCGATCAATTGTAACCGACCGGCTACGGTCGTACCGAATCGGCGATGAGAGTAATCGGCAATGCTGCCGATCAGGAGTGCGGTCGGTGGCTCAACAATCGCGCAGAAAATTCCCACCAGCCGTTCCGACGACAAGAACGAGCGATGCAGAGGTTCAGGGCCGTAAGGACCCTACAGAAATTTGCCGCCGCTTACGCATCAATCCACAACCACTTCAACCACGACCGTCACCTCAACCGCCGCGATATCTTCAAACAGAACCGTTCTGCCGCCCTGGCCGAGTGGCGTCAGCTGGTGGCCTGAACTCCTCAGACCAGCACCCTTCGCAGGCCCGCTCAGGTTTGTCTGACAATGCGATTGGAACCTCAGGCAATCTGACGCACTCGGAACCCGACCCCGGGCCTTGTTATCAAAATCCCCACGAACAAGGGCGCAAACGCGCGCTTCCTCTGCGTTACGCGGCGAACCTTAGAATGGCGGCGAGAACCCCATCGCCGGGCAGGTCCGCTTTCCTAACGCCTAGGATACGCGCACCGGTCGACAGAGCGCGGGCGGCGATTTCGTCCACGACATCATAGGTTGAGGCGCTCGGGCCCTTGGCAAGACTGACCGCCCCCGTCGTCTCGTCGACGAGTCCGGGAACGTCACTGTCTATATCGACGAGAAGAGTTTCGATTGCGCCATATGATGCGGCGCGCGCCGCATCGGACAGATCTGTCGTGGCGCGGTTCATCGCCACCCGCTTCTCATAGAGCGCTCTCAGCTTCTCGATCTCTTGAGCATTCGCTTGATCGAGTATCGCTCTTGCGGCTTCTCCCAGTTCCGCATCGTTGGTGCGGTCGGTAGTCGACGCAACGTGATCTGCGAGAAGATTGGGGTAGCTGTTCACAGAGCGGTAGATGGAGGCCAAACGATCCGCTGCTGCGAGGATCAGTGGCGAATCTCGGCCGGCCAATATAGGGCGCAGAGCAGCATCGATTTGTCGCGCATACTGGCGCAGACGAACGTTCTGGCCTTCAGTTCCGTGAATTCGACTGCTGTGCCCACGATCGTTCAGGGTCGACTTCTTGACGGCACTTGCGGCGTCACGCGGCAACCCTGGCACCTTCACTTGTGAGGGCGCCAGGTCTGGCAGGATCTCGATGAGGCGCGCCGTATTCTCCGAAGCGGCCAAAACATAGGCCGTATGTGGAAACGTGATTGCTCGAAGAAGTGGGTTGAGATGAAACCGGTCCGAGACCCTGACCATTGATGACAACCGATTGGCCAATCGAAATGTCTGAAGGGAATCAGGCGTGGCGAGCACTGCAAGACTGTTGGCCTGTAGGCGCCAGAATTCTTCATCCCCGGATAGGTCTTCTATGTGTTCGATCAGTGCTGCCATCCGCCTCTTGTCGAAACCGTCGGCCTCAAGCTGCTCGCGTCCAATCGTGAACAGGTTGGACAGCTGCGTGCGGCTCGCATCGACGTGCTGCGATAGGGGTGTCGTTTCCACGTAGATCGAGACGCAGGCGTCAGCTCGTTTTTCCCTTAGTGCAAGGAACTCTGGCCGTGTCGGCAAATCAATGTAGAGCATCTGTTATCCTTCTTCTCAACGCCTGTGATTGCGTACTGGTTCAGCGGGGATCAGTGTACCTTTGGCCTCCGTCCAGTCCGGACGCCAATAGCAAATAACCGCATCAGAGATGTGGGCTCTGAAATTGTTGAAGCACGGCCACTCAGTTGGCGATGATTGGAGTATATCCGCTAAGTGCCAACATCGGCCATCGATCGAGTCGTCGAAGGCAGAAGAAGCCTCCTTGGCGACTCTCGCCGCGCCGACTGATCCAACGACAACAAAAATAAGACGGCCGCCCGCGGTATCGCGAGCGGCCGCTTCGTGATCCCCAGCCCGACTATGACGAGGGCTGAAGCAACACCCCGTCGATAGCGTGGATGGTGCCATTCTCGGCGGGAATGTTCATCGTGATGACCTGGGCGTCACCCACCATGAAGGGGCTTCCAGTCCCGTCGACCATGAGCTCGTTGCCGGCCTTGGTCTTCACCGAAACTTTCTCGTTGGCCCACGTGCTGGCTAAGATGCTCCCCGGGATCATGTGGTTCTTCAGCAGCGCCGTCAGTTCCTCCTTGTTTTCTGGCTTCAGCAGCCGTTCCACCGTGCCGGCGGGAAGACCGGCGAAGGCATCATCGGTCGGCGCAAGCACCGTCCAGTTCTCCGAGCCCTGCAGCGCACTGGCAAGATCCGCCGCTTCCACAGCCGCAAGGAAGGTCTTGAAATTGCCTTCACGCTCTGCCCGCTCGTAGAGGTTCTGAGAGTCGGGGCTCGCCTGAGCCGATCCGACCATCAACAGGCCCATGGCCACGGCGCCAGCGATCGATTTCCAAATCATTGCAGTACTCCTCCTGTTTGCGTTCACGACAACCGGACCGTCCGGTACCCCAGGTACGTGGGCATGGCCAGCTCAAGCCGCCAATTGGAACAACGGGCACAGTTGATCGTTTTTGCCGATGGCGTGCGGTGCGCAAAGCATTTCCCGACGTCTTTAGACCAGCAGCGCCGCTGATCGGGATACCGCCCGATGCTGATCGGAATTTCCGATGAATATTGTACCGCCAGCGTGGATCCCCACATGTCTCCCGAA
>Ga0307378_10004291_pt1 | contig 20443 bp, 32 predicted proteins | sample UN1MG_FD_202238 | JGI IMG/M metagenome (GOLD analysis project Ga0307378, IMG submission 202238) | Soil microbial communities from Risofladan, Vaasa, Finland - UN-1 | ecosystem: Environmental > Terrestrial > Soil > Coastal area > Acid sulfate soil | place: Finland: Risofladan, Vaasa | collected... | reverse complement strand
TTGGCGACGGTGACGTCGCTCCTTTTCCGCCCTTACATCCACATGCCATTATATCATCTCCGCTCTTTTCTGTCTAAGGTATTCCATAAGGTTGTCATAATCCGCCAACCCCTTCTGCCTGCGGCTCCCGGTGGAGAACTTGTACGACATCAGCGGCTCCGCTATGCGAGTGAAGCATTTCCCGGCCCACGCCATCCGCCACCAGTAGTCAATATCCTCCCAGCTATCCATCGACTCGTCGAACCCACCGATCTCGTCGTGCCATGATGTTGGGAAAAGAGTGGTGACATTGTTCCAGATGTAAGGCACTTTCTCTGGCTGCCTAAGCGCACGCTCGCAATCAAAGTCTGGCAGCTCGTGTTCTATGATTGCCACGTTGGTGTCCTTGTTGTGCGACACAATTGACCGCTGCAAGTTTTTCGCCAACCTGGTGACATCGTCTACAACTGCGGTTCCCATGTAATCGGTATAGACCGCATCGCCAGTAGTGCCGTATACTTCCAGCATTCTCTCCATGCAGTCTGGATGAATGGTGTCGTCGGCATCCAGATATAAAGTGAACGCCGATCTGGACTCGGCGACGCCGAGGTTCCTGGCACGGCCAGCACCAACAGGGCGCGGCCCATCCGGTACGACGACTCTGATATACGGATATGGTACGACAAGATTTGCCAGCGCATCCAGGTCTGGGCTGTCCCACACCACGATTGCCTCCCACTTCCTGAACGTCTGAGACTCCAGCGCGTCCAGCGCGTCTCGAACTGATAACTCATGTCCTGGCCCCACCGGTATGACGACGCCGACCGCTGGCTCGTCGTACTGGTGGACGGGATGCGAGTAGGTTTTCGGCTTGGCTACACTAGCAAACGGATGAAGATCATCACGAGTCCAAGGAAGCATATATCGCCAATCAGTTGGGGTGTGATCTTTGTTTCCAGAGACAGACCCGCTCTGCCAGGAGTATATGAACAGGCCAGCATCAGATACCTTCCTGGCATTGTATCCAATAGACGGTATCCGAAGCCAAAGGTTAGCATCTTCTTCCCCTGCCCCTTGGGGAGCATAACGCTTGTGATAGCCGCCAACACGGTCAAATGCTTCCTTTCTAAAGACACAAGCCGTCGGGACTTGATTTTTACCATCAATTTGATCGTCATAGTTAAACTCTCCAGGCCATTCCGATACGCCAGTCGAAGTATCCGGTAATATGAATCTCAATCCGGTATATGCAATACCAAGCGAGTTGTCTGCTTCAAGCTCTGGTATACACGCCTCTATAAATTCCGCTGATATAGCATCGTCGGCGTCTAGACATAAAATATACTTACCAGTAGCGGCGGCTACTCCAGTGTTCCTGGCAACGGCTACGCCACTGTTATTTTGCTCTACATAGATAGCTCCGAAGTCCCTGGCGATTCCTTCGTAATCCACGTCAATCGTAGAGCCGTCGTTCACGATAATAATTTCATCAACCGGTCGTGTCTGGTTCTTAGCACTAGTCACGGCCCGAGATAACTCTTCTCCAGATTTGTTGTACACCGGAATCACAACCGATACGGTCGCCGGGTCTGGCTGCATAGCGGCCTCATATACATCGCGGAGTTTCAGCATCGCGCTGTCCCAGCTAAACGCTTTCGCCATCTCCCGTGCGTTGTCGCCGAGCACCTTGGAATGTGCGATGCAGTACTCCAGGCCGTCGGCCAAGTCCGCGTAGTCATCCGGTCTAGCGAGATATCCGTTGACGCCATGAATCACGAGGTCAGTAGCGCCACCCTGCTTGAATGCCAGCACGGGCACGCCAGAAGCGAGCGCTTCCAGCATGGCTATTCCCCACGTCTCTTTTGTCGTGCTGATAAACACGCTCGACTGCTGAACGATCTTCTTCATTCTGTCGTGAGACACTACGCCGGTGACTTTCACGTTTGGGACATCCTTCGGGCAGAACGTAGACACGAAGTTTACCTTCGGGAATCTCGCGGCAAAGCCTGGGATAAACGATGGATTACATACGTCAACTCCGGCGCGATTCTTTGCATAGATAACAACGTACCCGAGCTTCTCTTCGTCGTGCTGCCAGTCGTTCCATATAATTCCGTGGGGGACAATCTCTGGAGACATTCTCATATCTCGTCTGAATGTCTCGGCGACCCAGTCTGACGGGACTGTCACGATCTTAGCATGACGAACGCTGTCGACGACGGCGCGGTTGGCGCTGAAGGCCCAGCGACCGAAGTCAAAGTCGGCAGTCCAGTACAGCCCATGCGTGTGGGCGACGATGTTCCCGGCAGGCGGGTAGTGTCCAGCCATGCCAGCGTGGATAGCGAGAACATCAAATGAGTCAGTGCCGGGGTCGACAAAGTCTATTCCATAGTCCTTGGCGAGGCGGTAGTACGATCTGATAACCGTGTGGATGCCAGATTCACCACCGCCAAGCTCCGTTACATGCGGTGCGCTTAATACTTTCATAATTTACCAGACGCCAGCCAGCTTTGTTAACATACCGACTATCGCTACGAGCTCGACTATGGCCTTCCAGTTCTCCCTGACCTGTCCCCATAGCGTCTTGACATCTTCTGTGCTACGCGCCTGACGCTCAACAATTACCGCAACGGATTTTTCCAGCCTATTTTGACCGGCGACAAGGGTTCCGATAGCAGCCGAGTTGGTTCGCGTATCCTCGCGCTGCCTAGCATTCTGGTCCTTGATGACCGCCACGTCTCTAAGCACCTCATTGAGCAGGAGATTCATATCTGCGATTGCCGCAAATATCGCTCTATGTTCCGCCGTGTCCATTTCACTCACCACCATTTTCGCCTCCATCAATTGGTTTTCTGTACCAGCCGAGAGCGTTCATATCGTCCTCGTTTAGTACGTCGATATCCGATAGGTCGCCAACAGCTATGACGACACACTTCTTCCTGTCTGTATGGTACATGGCATTTCGGAGCGCCTCAAATGTGCGCCCATCGAAATTGTTCCCTTCGCCGGTCATCTTCAGGAGCACGACGTCTCCGTCCCTGACTTCTAGTTTACGCGCTATATCACGTGCAGCGGTTCTTGGTCTCATTCAAAGTACTCCAGCATTACCTCTGCTATATATTCCATATCTTCAGGGATCAGCCCCTGATGACAGCCGACGTAGAATCCGCTGTCGTTGATCTTATCAGCGACCGGGTAATCACGCTCCACCCACATGCCCTTGTAGCATGGCTGATTTGTCAGCGGGAGCATCTCGCGAGTCTCAATTCCCCGACGCTCCAGATGCTCGACCAGCCCCCACTTGGATGCGGTGCGGACGAGGATCGGATACATCATCCATGACGACTTGTGGCCGTCGTGAATAGTTGGCGGCTGGACGTACATGTCCAGCCCAATATCGGACATCGCCTCGGTCATCCGATTGGCATTGGCGGTGCGAAGATCGATCATGTCCTCCCAGGTCTCTAGCTGGGCGACGCCGAGCGCCGACTCTAGTTCGGTGATCCTGAAACTGTGACCGATTGTATCAAACTTGAACCGCCTGCTTATCACCTCTGGTGTAGCCTTTGTGTCGATGTCGATATAGATTCCATCTCTACCGTGATTGACGATGGACCGCATCTTGGCTGCGTATTGTGGATCGTTTGTGATAGATAGGCCCCCGACTCCTGTAGTAAGCAGGTGGGCGACGTAGGTGCTGAAACACCCGATATCTCCCCACGACCCAGCCATCCTGCCATCGATACTGGCGAACGCGGCTTCGCAGGCATCCTCGATTATCTTAATCTTCTTCGACTTGAACAGTGAGTTTGTCTCGAACCAGTTCATGTCGGCCATTTGACCGAACAGGTGGACGGGGATGACCGCACGGGTCTTATCGGTAATCGCTGCATTAACCAGCCCGACATCTATGTTGTAGGTGCGTGGGTTCACATCGACCAGCACAGGCACCATGTTGTTATGTAAAACTATATTGGCTGTGGCTACAAACGTGACCGACGGAACAAGCACTTCGTCGCCGTCGGCCCATCCGTGAATCTCCTTCATGGCTTGCAGCGCCACCTGCAAGCTGGACGTTCCGCTGTTGCTTAGTACGGCATACTTACTGTCGTGGACAGCAGCGAATGTCTGCTCGAGTTCCTTGCTTACGGGACCATACGACAACCGCCCTTTATCGAGGACTTCGTTGACAAGCTCCCGCTCTCTATCAGAACACTGCCACGTCCCCACACCAATCTTCGTCATTTTATATTCCCCCAACAGTGCGCGGATATGGTGTCCGCGTCCGAATTTCGCGATAGCAACGCCTCAAGCTCCTCGGTTGTCCACGTTTCTCCATTGTATTTGCCGTTCATCGCATTCCTTAATTCTACCACAAAGTAGAGGTACGGGTAAACATTATTAACATAATGCATATACAGATTGGCATCGCCGGGAGTATATCTGGGCTTGCCGTCTATGCGGATTAGCTCCGCCGACTTATGCATGAAGCCAGCCACGTCACCGCCTGCCATCTCACGGGTTATCTTCTTATTATACAGCGTACCGTCAGATAGGTAGTTCCACGGTGATACATGCGATCCGGGGAACATCGCCAAGTTGAATGGATTGTAGACGTCCTTCTGTGAGTTCTTGTCTCTGGACAAAACCTGCATCGGCTTCCCGCTGGCGAATACCGGGTATCGCCTATTCATCATCAGGTCGCAGTTTAGACCGATATACCAGTCAGTATCCGTCACGTCCTGGAACAGCTCCAGGAACTGCTGGAAGTACCAGCCCTGCCCTTGTCGGATGTCTGGGAATATCTCCCTTGGCTCCGGCAGGATATTGCACTCGTGATGAAGGAATACCCGGCTGTCTGACGGGATGTACTTATGTATATCTTCCGTCTCGTAGGCCATCAGATGAATCGCGCTGGCATCGGTGTACCGAAGCGCACGCTCGATAACGAATGGAAGCTTTGTGTAGTCCTTTGGATGGACCGGAATCACAATCTGGTATCGCTTGTCTGCAAGCAGCTCGTCTTCACTCAGCATTCGGGTTTCTCCAGTAGGCCAAGCGCCCTTAGCTGCTTCACGTCCTCGCTGTCGATCTCGTCCAGCAGCAGGTCGCCTGTGTCCCCGCCGCGGAACGCAAGGGTGTTCTTGATGGGCCACGCATTCGTGCCGATAACAATCATCTCATTCCTCAACGCTCCGAGTCTGGGCGTGCCATCTAGCTCCACCTGCCAGGGGCTCTCGCCACGGACTAGAACGCGAAGCAGATGCCTCTTGCGCCAGAACGCAGGCATTGTTGACAGGTGGTACTGTCCATCGGGATTCGATGTGACAAGATCAACGTGTCCAAGCTTCCCGTGTAGGCCGGGGCGCTTCCCGTTCTCGTCGAACGCGCACCACCGGTCGCCGGTCAGGTCCAGACGTGCCACATACTCAAACTGCACCATATAATCGTAGGCCATTTTCACGACCCGTGCATTGACGTGGCGAGTGATCCACATATCTTCCAGCATAAACAGGAAGACCTCGTCCGGTATCATATTGAGGCCGTCGATGAGCTGGTCAGACCATTTAGTCACCGGGTAGTCTTCCATCCTGCCGACGCTGACAAACTCAAAGTTCTTCGGGAGCTTGAACGACGGCGGGGTAAATCCCAGGACGACAACGTCCGGTGGCTTCTCCCAGTACTTCTTCAGCAGCCAAGCGAAAGGTCTCAGCGCGTGAATATATTTGTCGCACGTCGATACGACGATACGGAAATCGTTATTCTGCATCTACCGGACCGTCTGCTGATACTGATGGTAGAAGGAGGAAGTTCATGTAGGACAGCGACAGCGCCTGCCTCGTCGCCTGAGTCATGTCTTCAGACAGCGAGTCATGAAACAGCGACACCAGCGACGCCAGCGGCATGAGCCGACCGTAGTACTCGGTCTCGAATACGTACATAGCTCCGGCCTTCGCGAAATCTGGTTTAGAGAATAAATCTAATGCCTCAACCTGTTCCCACTTTTTCATACGACTCCATTTCCTTTTGCCCAATCAAATGTTTGTTTTAACCCGTCCCTCAGCGATACGGAATATCTCCACCCGAGGTCGGTTTCGGCTAATGTCGTGTCGCTCCAGCGCAGCGGGTCGCCCCCGCCAACTGACTTGTTCCAAACGACTTTCTTATTCTTCTCGCCGCATACGGTGGCTATCAGCCGGGCAAGATCGCCCATATCAATCGCGTTTCTTCCGTCGCACCCGATATTGTATGCAGTCTCGTGTGCTCCGTTCGCTCCGGCAGCGATCATCCCATCGGCAACGTCGTCTACATAGATGAATTCCCTGATGTAGCTTGGACTCCCATAGGCGGCGATTGATTCGTCATGAACGGCGCGTTTCATCAGTGCCGGGATGACGTGAGCCTTATCGTCGAAGTGGTCTCCCGGGCCGAACACGTTGCTGGGCCGAACGACCACCCAGCGATTGATACCGCTGAACTTCAGGGCGTGTTCTCCCATCCGCTTCGCCCAGCCGTATCCGGCATTGGCGCGGTCGGGTGCTCCAAGATGCCCGTACTCCTCGAATGATGGGTGATTGTTTTCCGGGTCGTAGATACACACGCTGCTGGTCTGAACGAATACTGGAATACCCAGCGTATCGGCCACAGCGACCGGAATGGTCTGGAGGCGGATGTTGGACTCGAACATCTCCGAATGGTGTCCCATGTTATGTAAAACGCCAGCGACCGAGGCCGCCAGGTTGAACACTACGTTCACCGGAGTTCCTCTTGTCGACCCACGGCGGAACCCCCAGTCGCACCCAGACATATTTCCCACGTCGACCGGGAGGAGGGTTGCCCCCTCGATGCCGTCGACGATATTATGAGACCCGTTATCGAGGATGTAAACCTCGGCCCCCAGCTCGACGAGCTTTCTCGACAGCACGCTGCCGACGAAGCCGAGGCCCCCAGTGACGGCGACTCGCTTTCCAGCGTAGAAGTCTGGATGACTATTCATCCTCGCTCCTTTTCTCTACGTCGTTTCTTGACGTATACATTTCCGCCAAAGCGTACGTCACCTGGGCCGTGAAAGACCGGTGGTTGTTCCTGGCTTCCTTCTCGATTATATCGACGAGTTCGTCAGATATATAAATTGTTTTCTTAACAACAGTATTATTGTACATGTTCTGTATTATATCCTATACGGTTAAAAACTGCAACCGCAAACAAAAAATAGGGGCGACCGAAGCCGCCCCTACTACTAAGTAGATTACAACCAGATTGCGTTCGGGCTGGTCGCTGTGTTCCGTAGCGAAACGCCACCGTCGGCGAAGTACGGTCCAGTCGGATCAGCTTGACGCAAATGCTGCAACGGAGTGTACTTGACTGAGTCAATACGACCAGCCAAATGCGGGGTCCGAAGCACAATACGCTGTTGAGATTTCAACGAGAACTTGTAGCACCATTTGGTCTGCTCCAAAGTCCAAGCGTACAGGCCGTTGTCTGTCCACCATGAAGTCAGATTGCCATTGGCGAACGCGGCATCGCGGTCGGCCATACGGTAATCAACATACTGGCGATAGGTAACGGGCATTCCACCACGAATGGTCATCGGGACGAAGAAGATGCTTGAGGCATATTCTGCGGCTTCGAGGTTGCCATTGTTGATGTTGTTGTGTTCAAAGATGCCTGTATCCAACACGACAGGATAAGTATTGCCGTTGATCACGATGGTCATACTATTACGCATACCATCGCGCTCGGAAATATTATCGCGACCGTCGATAACTAGACGGGAGTTGTCTCCGGTCATAGCGTTCGAGCAGCGAGTCGTATTATAGGCGCAGGGCCAAACAGCAGTCAGTTCCTGCCACAATTCAGGACGCATGGCGATGACCCAAGTCACTGGGTCTAGTCCCATCATCCGAGCGTTGTAGTTCAGGTAGAACTCGAGCATACCAAGATACTCGACGATGTCCCGACCAGACCCACCAAGCGCGTCGTAGGCGAAGTCTTTGACATCGCTGTCTACGGCGGGACAGGCTGTGCCGGTCTCGACATCAACTTGACCAGTGGCGATCTGAGCTGACAGACCAGGGAACTGGCTGTTGGCTACGGTGCCATTCCATACAGCGTTCATCAGCAGGCGCTCTGTCTGAATCCCCATCTGCACCATTTCGCTTGCAGATACTAGATTCAAAACATCGCCCTGTGTCGCGGTGGACGGATTCAGACCAGTCAAGCCCAAGAGCTCGCCGGTCAGCATCAAGTCCGTGAAGTCGCCACGATGAAGCTTCAGGATAACGTCGTCCAGATCAATTGTCTGGCTGTCAACGCGCACACGCCCGAACCGTGCGGTCAGGGTGCATCCTTTCATATAACCAGCAGGAACGTCAGCACAAGACTGTCCATTCCAGAACTGGGCGTCACCACCAGCGCCAGCAGTGAAACCGGTTAAGATTCCAAACTGCGGGTTGAGGTTGACGGTTGGCATCAAGGGCAGCATACTCGCCATGCCTTGAGGCCGAACATGAGCAGAGATAATCTCCCGCTCTAGACCTGGTGAGGTCCAAATCCCACCGTTGCCATGCAGCGGTGTGAATGTCGAGAAGGCAGCAGGTGTCTTTAACTTACGACCGGCTTCTTTCTCTGCAACCATCCCCTCGAGGATGGCCGTCTGATTCTCAAAGGCTTTGACAAGCCTTTCATTGATATCCATATTTTTAACCTTTCCTCCCGATCATCTGGTCGAGGAAGTCGATCCCAGTTACTTTTTCAATCTGGGGCTCAGCTTCGTCTGGAGCGCTCTTTGCCAGCTTCTCTCTCCCATCGACACGAGTTTCCTCTTTGCCGATTACGCTCTTGTCAATCATCTCGCTAAGTGACGCCCAGGGCGTCATGACTGCCTTTTGAGCAATCTTTGCCTCATCAGCTTTCCCGATCTCGACTAACGATTTCTCGATTGTCTCCATACGGGAGCTAGCGTCCTTCTCGACCGATTCTAGCCGGTCTCGAACCTCGACAATAGCCAGTGTCATTTTCTGCAAGACGCCGAGAATTTCTTCTTCTACTGACTTATCGACAGCAGGAGTAGCTTCTTTAGCGACCTCCGTTTCCTCAGTGGCAGCTTCTTCAGCGCCCTCGGGTTCAGGAGTCACAACTGCATCTGTTGCTTCGACGACATCCTTGCTCTCGACGCCACCTTCGATAGCGTCAGTGGCCTGTGCCTTGTTCATACCTTCAACTCTGTCGAGCAATTCGGGGGAAAGTCCCCACTTGATGAGGCTCTCTCTCTTTTCATTTGAAATAGCCATTCGTTCTTTCCTTCGCTGGTTAGTCCAGCATATTAAAACCCGTTCTCTTATTGGCCGCTGCAAAGCCGGGGAGAACCGTGATCTCTTCGGTGATGTGTTGTGTCAAAATTGACTCATCATCACCATCCCGCTCAATGAACGGAATCGGCATACCGTGCGACATCCTGACATCTTCCAGCCCCTTTATCGCTTCTGCCAATTCCCCGAGTCCGGGATGAATTCTTCCACCTGCTAGGGCGAAGCCTTCATCGTCGTATGCCACCCAATCCGCTTGACCAAACTCTAGGTCATCTTCATGCCATAACAAGAGCTTCGGCGGTGGCACGATTCCCTCGTCAACGAGCTTAACAAATTTTAAGTGGGACTGCTTGCTGATGATCTCGCGTACTGGATAATCATCGTCCCTGAAATTATTACTATACCTGGCGATGAATTTATATCCCCCGCCGAAGTCCTTCCAGACGCTGAAGTCTGTGCCTTTTACCGCTTTCTTCCCCAGCAGCATATCTGCAAGCTTTGCTACCACGCCGCTGCTTGTGTCGCCAAGAGACGACAAGAGGTTAACGGCGGTCATACCAATCGACACCTGGACGCTCTCGTCCAGAGCCTTGAAGTCTGCGTTCTTCGGCAGACTCTTTAGCATACGGTGATCTATACTCCCGTCGTCGCCCCTGAACTGGAAGTATCGTCCATTTACGTCTACGTAAAGGAAGTTGGAGTCAGCGATATCCTTCTTGGAATCGTCATCTGATCCATACTTGGCCCCGACTAATTTCGAGTTCTCCGCTTTCATTTGTTGAATAGCCTTCTCTTCAGAGGCGTGACAGTTAAGTGGCAACTCTCCGCCTTCGTCATTGACGACACAATATAGTTCACCTTCCCGCTTAATTTTCCACGCCATAGTACGTATCCCTATCTTAAAGTATTACACATATTAAAAATTATGTCAACTGCTTGGGTCGGTCTTCCCATCGAACCCCTCCAGCAGCCCGTGCAGGATTGATGCTGCGCCCTTTGTCGGCTCAATCCTCTTCCCTCCCGGCACCACCCATAAGATGGGCACGCCGCTGGAGTCCACGAGCAGATGCGTCGTGATTATCGCGACGCCGCTGGACTTGTTGTTCTTCAAGACATCTCTCGCCTCGGATTCTACCCGAAGTCTATAATTGTCCCACTGGATATTGTCTGACATAGTAGTGGCCCTAGACGCGGAGAATATCCGCGGTAAATGTTCTTGTTGCGTATTTCGCCTTGTAGTTTGTACCGATCATTCTGACTATAGCTGTCGAGATCGTTCTCCGAAACGGCTCTTGTCTCTTGTCGGCAACCAGATAGTGGTGATTACGCGCCTTGATGTAGACTGCCCGGCCCTTCCCTCTGACCAGTACCTCTCCGGTCCTCGGGCCTCCATACAGAGACCCGGCTCGCGTCATCGGCGTGTACCCATGCGCAAATACAGCCCTGCCGAAGCTGAACGGACTGTGATCCGGGCCGCCTCTGTCGCTCCCGCCGAGCTGAGATATTCGCGTCGGCTTATCGTACTTATGCAGGCTGAACGGATACTCCGGCTTATGCTTCGGGTAGTTCGGCCTCGGAGGTCTTTGGCGATTCTGATCGCCGGTCCCAAGCTGCACCCATAGATACGGAAATGCGCCCGATGAATTCGCGTCGATGAAGATCGTGCCATCCATAGTGCCGGTGCTGTCCATCCCCTGCGCCGTATTCATGCGCTTCTTCCACATGGGACGGCTCTTGGCAGACCACGCGCTCAGCGGCTTGTTCAGCTCCTTTTGCATGGTCTCGAGTTCTTTGTATATGATACCGGTTACATTCCTGAATGCCTCCCGGATGCCTTCCTCCATCTTTGTTGGCGCTGTCACATATACGCCGAGACTGACATTACTTGACATCTGGCTGTGCCTCGCTTCCCATAACCTGAGCCGCTTGCGCCGGACTCTGTTCTCCAACCGGAGGCGATGCCTCTGCCGGAACAACACGGATATCTGTACGCTGACGACGAGCTTGGAACGGAACTGGCGGCAGCAGTTTGCCAGCAGCGAAGTTGTATTGGTCCTCTAGCCATTCTAGAGCATTGAAACATTCTTCGATTCTGGACTCCTTGGACGAAGACGATGTGTTCTGCCATTCCTCAGCCACAATCTGTCTCTGTCGCTGAATTTGCGACAGAACGGTATCGAGCTTTACGTCATTAACATAACTCATCTTGTTCTCTTCGTCCATGTCAAAGATATTGTCAACTATCGCCAGTGGATTATCCAGAAATTTAAGGAGCCGAGAGTGAACAGGATCATTTGAGAAGAACAGGACGCCAATCGACTTCCCATTCGGGAGTCTCCCGTCGCCAAGTTCCATACTCGAGAAAGTTTCCCTCGTCAGGTCTCCATCGGTAATCATTTTTAGTCTCGCTGCGCGAATGTTGACAGCGCCAGTGCCGAGGTCCCGTTCTCTGTTACGACCACGGATATCCTTGATATTGGCACGCTGCATATCTTCTTCATCATCTCTGAAGTCAAACTCCATCATCAGATGACGGGGAATAACCTTGAAATTTATTTGGGCGGCAATCTCGTTTGTAATTTGCGCCGGTAATCTGCCGCGGGATCTCATCCGGCGAATGTTTGCCTCTGCCTTACCAGAGCTCTGACCGCTAACCGGCCATATTTCTTCAGCGTCCATACCGAATGCCGCAGATATTGCGAACATCCCCAGGTTCATGCTGATTTCCTCGTCAAATGGCTCCATATGGTTGAGGTCGATCTTCTTGAGATCGATGGCCGGGTTCTCCGACCCAATAGCCACGGTCTTGCCGTATCTGGCGAAGCCGCGGTTCGACAGGTCTTCTTCTACCTGCCGCAGGGCGAGCATGATCTGCTGCCCGGTGATTCCCTTGCCGACAATGATCTGGTTGTGGGGCCGACTGCCCAATCTCTCTTGCTTATACCGGACGATGTCGTTCAGCGTTTGGGCAATTTCGACGGAGCGAGATACCGCGCAGAATCCGACACCGTTCATAGTCTTTATAGCGCTGGGCATCTGCGAGCTGTAGATAACTCTGGTCCAGTGCAGCTTGAATCGATGACCGGCGTCGTCCATGAAGATGACCGGGTAGATCGGGTCTGCCGTCCTCGTGCATCTAGCGCTGTCTAGATGCCTAAACGATATCGGCGCTCCGATGATTGGGCCAGCGGGATCTCCGTCGCCAATGATCTCCAAGAACGCGCCGTTGTCCTGGGTTATCAGGCACTCGACAAATTTCGAGTACATCACGTCCCAGCCTCGCCCGAACTCAGCAGATAGGAACAGCCGCTGCTCTAGTGTCTGCGCATCTTCAATATGTTTCGTGACCGATGGGTCTCGAGGGACGATTCTCGGGGGGATGCCGACGATTTTCGCCTGAGTGTTGTAGACAGCGAGGCTGAGGTGGTTGGACTCCTTCCACACCTGGGTCAGCCTGTTGTCGCGTGACCGAGACCACCACGGAGGCACCAGGTCGCCGGTCTTAACCATCCAGCCGACGAAGTCGGCTCCGAACCCACCACCATCGGCCCTAGTCTCTCCGGTCGCCAGCACTGTGGCTTCCGAGACGATTCTCTCAACATCGTTAATACTCATATCGTTTTTCCATCTTACCAGATAACGGTGACGGCGAAAGCACGATCCCGTCTATTGTAGCTATATCGACGTTCGGGTTTAGTCCGTACTTCTGGTCCCACACAATATATCGTGCGGCGTCTACCGTGTCGTCGTTGTCTTTTATAATTGTACCATCTTCTTTCATCGAGTACGATTGGAACTGCTGCCTCGTATACCAGCACCTTGGATGGCAGATCAGCCGCCTGACCTTGTTCTCATCCGGCGCGACCCACTCGCGCAGCTCCTTGACTGACTCATCCACCAGCATGTGGTTGTACCGGCTTATGAATCCAGCGTTGTCCAATGCCCCGCCAAGTGACGCAGCAGCCCTGTCGCGAATCGCATACTTCGGTAGGGGCCAGCCGTTCTTCTCACTATATAGTATCACATCGTGGATATGATCGTTGGCGAGTCTCTTGACTTCCAGATGCTCTCCAAATATGGCGATACCATCCGCTCTTATTTGACACAACAGGAATGCCCTTGGATGGCTGTTGGAAGTGAACAACTGCGTCGAGTCATCCTTCTTCCCGGAGTAGCCGTCGTCGACCGCCCACATCACTATCCCGCCATCTGGGATATATTCCGCATTCAGGGTTACGTTTCCACTACCGTCCTTGCCGGTAGCGTCATTGTAGTAGTCATCCCACGTATCGATCACACGACCGGAGCCAGATGCCCACTTGCCAAGCACGAGGCGCTCGTACTCTACGCCGGTCAACTGCTCCAGCGTTTCTCTGTAGCTGTCCGGGTTGGTGGGATTGTCCTGGGCGTTGCTGTAGTAGACAGACGCCCCACCACCAAGAATTAGACGCCTGTTTATCCAGTGCGATGCGGCATCGGGGTTGGTCGTCAGAATGATCTGCGTCCAGGGGGCCGACCGGCCTCTCATACGAGCGATCAGCTCGTTGAAGTCCGACTCGTCAAATTGTGTCGCCTCTTCCATCCAGGCGATATCGACACCACCCTTCAAACCGATAGACCGGATGCGCTCCCGCTGCTCGGCGTCCTTCATTCCCCCATACACCATAACGCTTCCGTTATCGTAATCGAATCTGAACTCGCTGATCTTATGGGTAACGCGGGGGTCGTCGCCCATGACCTCGCTCTTCATAAACAGGAGCGTCGAGTTAGCTATAACGGCCCTGGACTTCCGAAGAATCAGGGCCGTCGAGCCCGGGTATCGTAAACAGAATCCGTGCAGCTTCTCTGCTGCCAAGCGGGATTTACCACCACCGGCAGAGCCGGTAAGGAGCAGCACACGAGAAGTGTCTCTCCACGGCTCCACCTGATGGGGGTGGGGTGTAAAGGTATTGATATACCGATAGTCAATCCCGCTATTCGCTATCACGCTCTAGCTGCCTTGTCCATCAATCGACCAATATCGGCGGCAGCATATCCGCTCATAAACGCGGCTTGAAAGCCAAGTTTCGCCACGGCTTCAAGATCGCCGATCAATACTGGAATCGCGAAGAACACAATGGCGGCTCCGATAAGCTGACCGTACAGGTACTTCCAGTCCCACGCGGCCATGTCAGCTCCCTTATATAGTTTCAGCAGCCACGGAATAATCATCCGGGCCAGAACACCAAGACCCAACCAAACATACGGCAACATATCTTCCATCTCTAATCTCCTTCACTATATTCGCCTTCGATAGCATCCGAAGGCCAGTCGCCAGGGCTTACCGTGGCATACGCTTTTATAACTCGCTTCTCAACAATACTATGTTGGGGAGCGTACAATCCGAGCAGCTTCCTGCGCTCTGTATGGCAGGCCATAATCTGGGCGAAGTAGGCCGGGTTTGCAGAAGATGATTCCGTCATCTTCTGCACTTTCGCCACTGTTAATTCATCCGGCATCGACGGGTTGCTGACTATCTTATCAATCGTCTCTCGCCAGCTATGTTTTGTGCTTGCGCGAAGCGCAACCCAAATTTCTCTTTCCAGCGCGTCTATTCGGGCAAGTTCTATTGCAACATGCATCGCATAGCTGGCCTGTTGTTTATCAAGCCAGCTCTTACGGACCTTACCCATATCATATGTTATTTGTCGGCGCGACAATACCAGTCCAGTTTCCTTAGCTAGTATCTTAGCTATCTCGTTGTCTGTGTACTGTTGCAGCTTCAGTTCTGCTACCCTGGCCCTATCGTGTACGACCTGGTCTTTTGATCGCTTTTTCCTTGCCATATCTGTATTGTATCATAGTAGTATTTATTTCACAACAGGGAGGTATGTATTAGAAATGTATTAGATGCGAAAATGCCACTTGACAAAGGCAAAGTGCGGTGTATAATACTCTTAAGAGAAGAGATATTGAAGAAATATTGAAGAGGATATCGGGAATAATAGGAATTATTCCCTCTATCTCTGACGAAACGAATTTTCGTCAGAACCAGCAAGTAGTCAGATCACACGATCTGGCTACTTTTGGAGAACAGTAATGAGTGACAAATTTCTCGACATTTTGAAAGATCGTCAGGTTGACCTAACACCGAAGACTGCTGCTGAGCACGGAAGGCGCTTAGCCTTGGACTTTTTGAACGACGGGCTCCATACGCCGGTGGACGGCTACGTGAAACTAAGATATCTACGCGAAGTATTCGACGCTGCTGCCAGAGCGCTGGAGAGCGAAGTCGAGAGCGAGATCGGGGACCGCGAGTACATCCATGCTGGTGTCGCCGTTCAGCACAAGAACGGGTACGCGCTCTACGACTACTCGGATGACAACACGTGGGAGCAGATGAAGGAGGCGGAGGCGAGAGTGAAGGCACTGCTGAAGGAGCGCGAGAAGTACCTCAAGGCGCTTCAGCATATCGTAGCCAACCTGGACACCGGAGAGGTCGACACGCCAGCGCGGATCAAGGGCTACAGCAAGAGCTCTATCGCCCTCAGCGCTGTGAGGAAGTGACATGTTGAAGAATCTGATTATCGTCGGCGACTGCCGAGATACACTGGCGACGCTGCCGGATGGGTGCGTCAATACCGTAGTCACGTCTCCCCCGTACTACGGGCTTCGGGATTACGGGACTGCCGAGTGGGATGGCGGTGACAGCGACTGCGATCATCGTCATCAGCTCGGCGGGGAGGGACCTGCGTCGTCTGTCCAAAGCGGCAACAAAGGGTCTCAGACCATAAACTACAAGACAGTGTGCCGAAAGTGCGGAGCTGTACGTATAGACAAGCAGATTGGTCTCGAGGCGACCCTCGAGGAATACGTCGACAACATGGTCGAGGTATTCCGTGGGGTCTGGAGAGTGCTGCGAAAGGACGGGACCGTATGGCTTAATCTTGGCGATTCGTACGCCGGAAGCGGTCGGGGGTTAATGGGGAGCGGGAAGCACGCCGACAACAAGGACTCGAAGCAGGGTACGAACCGCGGGTCTACAGTTGGTGAGTTCCCCCGCCAGCGTATAGGCAACCTCAAGCCCAAAGACTTGATGGGCGTCCCGTGGCGGGTCGCGTTCGCGCTTCAGCAAGACGGTTGGTATCTGCGGTCTGACATAATTTGGCACAAGCCAAATCCAATGCCATCCTCGGTTAAAGACAGACCGACGACAAGCCATGAATATATGTTCCTGCTTGCCAAGTCTCGAAAGTACTACTACAACGGCGACGCCGTACGAGAACCGGCCAAGGACTGGGGCAAGCGTGATCGGTCAAAGGGGAAGTATACCAGCGATAGAAACGACAGCGGACAGGCGAACCACGCCGGACTAACAGACGGAGATTTCGCGAAGCGCGGCAGAAACCGCAGGACGGTATGGACCGTCACTACCAGCAGATACAAGGGTGCTCACTTCGCTACATTCCCAAAGGCTCTAATCGACCCATGTGTCAAGGCTGGCTGCCCAGATGGTGGAACGGTAATGGACATATTTGGCGGAGCCGCGACTACAGCAGTGGTCGCGAACGAAAATAGATGCAACTCAATCCTGCTAGAGCTAAACGCCGACTACGCTGATTTCAGCGAAAAAAGGATTGCGGATGAAGTGGGTGGACTGTTGGCGACCACCGAGGTGATATATCATGATCAAAGTAACTAAATACATTATTGAGAAAGCGTACGACGCTACAGAATTCGTCTTGCTGAGAATCGGCAGGATTTACTGGAAGGTGATTCAGATGGAGGAACAACATGGCGAGAAATGACTGCAAGCATCAGTGGGTGAACAGGCGCGGAAACCGTACAGAATGTACGCTCTGCCACCAGATCAGGCAGAAGGAGATCAAGGTCGTCAACGTCCTGAACCCGATATCGCCCAACGGTCGTGCCGACTCGTTCAAGAACGCCACGAACCATTATGTCTACACGGTCGACGATGTCGAGGTTGAGCCGCGGGTATGGCACTGGTACAGGGGACTGATCGTGGGCGATCAAATTCACGGTCCGTGGAAGCAGATTGGAGACAGGTACGAGTGTGAGCTGTGCGACGAGATTGGCGACATTGGCTACCAGCAGTGTATTACCGGAGAGTACGAGGGCAAGCTTATCTTGCTGAGATACTACCGCACCGGCCCGTGGGCAAGGGGGAACAAAGACGATGTCTGAGATTATCAACCGCTATGGAAGGAAGAGCGGTTTCTGGATGTGCGGCTGTGGATACATAGCCCACCATAGCATCACCAAGTGCTGCGAGTACTGTGGAGGATGCCCCTCGGACTCCCCCAAGATGTGGACATGCGACAAATGCCCATCTCACAGGATGTATCGAACGATCTACGTCGACCAATGTTCGTACTGCGGCTGTATGAGCCCATACACCGATGGATACACGGACGCCGGATGACAAAATTTATAAAGAAAACTTGGAATATAGGATGCGGATTATCCGCGGTTGTAATCGTGCTATCACTGGCGGGTACGTTGTTCGCCATGACTATGAGATGGTTGTCTGCTGGCGGCTTTGAGGCCGTCGCGAAGGCAGGCATACTAATAATCGGCGTATCGCTTATACTGGCGATGGCAGTAACGATAGAGGAGGAAATGAAATAATGTTAGAAAGATTCTTGGAATTAGTTGTCCCGGCAGTTCTATGGACTGCTGGTGGTGGCCTGCTAGTCGTCGGTGGCGGCGCAGCGGCATTTGCCATTGGAGAGTGGATCGAGCGAGAGATCGACAGCGAGGGGCTCGGGATGGCGGTATCCGTTGTAATGCTTCTGGTCATCGGTGCCGTGTTCACCACGGCGCTGGTCGCAGCGCTCGAACAGGTCGGTGGTCAATGATGCTAAGCGAACTGAAGGCAGAGGTCGTGCTTGCCGATGAGGAACTCGATCACGACATAGAGGTGTGGACGCCGGAACAGCCGGACGAGTATCGGCATATGTCCAGCGGAGAGATAGTCTACATACATAAGCATGTTATGTATGTGCAGAAGCATTATGGCGAAGATGCGTTTTACGATAACGCTTCGCTGTGTACGTGTGAAAAGCGCGGAGATGGCTGCATCGCCGTGTTCGTTATCAAATAGCCCACTCTCGTTGGAGGGACCGATATCGTAGTGTAAAATAGGGGGTATGTCGAATGAGCGATGGTACAATCTCAAGCGTAAATACGGCCTCAGCGAGGACGATTACATGAAGATGCTCAAGAGACAGGGAGGCGTATGTGCGATATGCAGAAAGCGCCCCAGGCGGGGTGAGAATCTCTGCGTTGACCACTCGCACACGAGCCCAGTTGTACGGGGTCTGCTTTGTAAGAAATGTAACATGGGGCTCGGGTTGTTCAACGATGACGCGAGCCTGCTGGCAAGGGCCGCTAGATATTTAACAGGAAAGTAACAATGGAAATTTGGATTTTTGCTTGGGAGACAATTAAGATATTCGCGCTTGTGCTGGTGTCGCTGCTGGTGGCGGTATACGGTGTTATCCTCTTGGGTGATCTGTACCTCTACTGCTCTCGCAGGTGGGGCGACACGGGCTGCGTAGCCGCTGGTCTGCTACTTATTATGATTGCGCTGTCGGCGATACTGGCAGCGGTGAGACTGTACGGAGATTGATTATGAACAACTTAGTATTTGTTCTGGCGGGGCTGCTCGGGCTAGTCGGGTTTGCCTACGTGATGTTACAGATTATGAAGGTCGAGGAGCGCATCGCAAGGGTGGAATATATCTACGCGGATTACCGCAAGGAGAAGGATCTGAGGCTGGAAGCCGAAGCCAATCTCAGATTTTATCTGAACCCTCTAAACAGGACAGCGGGTAGGGTAACGCGGCCCTCCCGAGAGCACTGGACGACAATTCCCAGCATGGAGATAACGTGGGTAGATGAGGAGGATGATAATGGCAAAAATTGATGAAGCTACACTAACGATTGAGATCGAGGATGCGATTGTGGAACGACTAGATGCGCTTGAAGAAAAGGCCGACTCAATGACCGTAAAGATTGGGGCGCTGTCCAACGACTTCGCCACACTACTGGGGGCGTTCAACTCATACGAGACATTCACCAACAAGAGATTGGTTCAGCTCGGATCAGCGTCTGCCCACATCATCGCGGCGATTGAGGCATTGGATAAGGTAATAAAAGATGATTAACGCACTACTACGCACAATAACACGATTTGTTGTTTGGCTGACCAAGATGGTCAGAAAACTCGAGAAGTACATGGAGGCAAACAGAAAATGAGCGAATATGAAAACGGCGTCTACTTTGAAGTCAGCAATGGGTACGCACGAGTATCGCAGAATACTGGCGGGATCTGGGTCGAGTTATGTCGGGTTAAGGTTACCGGGATTAAGGAGGTGGGACGGATGCGCGTCGGGATGCCCGAGCCGCCAATAGTCGGCAGATGGATGGATTTGAAATGGGTGTGCGCATGTGGCGCAGAGCAATACTATGATCTTGAGAAGTGCTCTGTGTGCAAGTCGTGGAAGCCCCCGTTCCCGAGCTACTACAAATGAGAGAATGGACCAGTATCGAGGATTCGCCCGAGGGGTGGGACTTCTGCTGCGAAGGGCTTACGAAGGATGGGAGGACAATTGACGTGGAGTATCACTACAGCGACGAGTGGGGCGATACCTGGTATCCCGACGACATTGATGAGTACAAGGACCCGGACTTCAGCATCACTCACTGGCGTCCGTATCCAAAGGAGTATAGATAATGACAGTGGACGAAGCGATTGCCAAACTACAAGAGCTGCGAGATGAAGTTGGCGGAGACACGATGGCGTTCGGAGATTATGACGGATGTGATGCGTATGAAATATCGTCCATCGCTATTAGGACATGCGGTACGAGGAAGGGAGTTTCGACCTTGCCCGGCAATCCCGAATATCTAATGTACACATGGTGCAACGGCAGTTGGTGCAACGGCAGTTGGTGCCAAGATCATATACAGGTAGTTGAGATACGATGACAATAGACCATATGAAAGAAGAAAAGATGCTGACGCTCGACGACCTGATTGAGGCAGCGCTGGCAGCGAGGGCCGAACACGGCGGCGACATCGCCGTCGCTACGCCGGAGTGGGAGATGGGCGGACACGTAGAACTTTCCAGTCGGGTCAGGTTCGTGG
>Ga0307378_10004290_pt1 | contig 20445 bp, 21 predicted proteins | sample UN1MG_FD_202238 | JGI IMG/M metagenome (GOLD analysis project Ga0307378, IMG submission 202238) | Soil microbial communities from Risofladan, Vaasa, Finland - UN-1 | ecosystem: Environmental > Terrestrial > Soil > Coastal area > Acid sulfate soil | place: Finland: Risofladan, Vaasa | collected... | reverse complement strand
AGTATTATTATAAATTTTATGGTTAAGTTGGAGGCCCTATTAAATGAAAAAGATGAGTGGGCTGGCGCTCACGCTACATACTCATTCAAAAGAGACATCCTCAGAAGATATGGTGCTCCAAGCGAAGGGTTACAAGAGACGGTCCAAGAATTAGAGGAAAGAGTTAATCAGTCTGCAGATTTGCTAGAGGGAACAGAGAAAGAACTTATGTCATTTACCTCTCTAGATGACCCGGAACTGGCAAGAGAACTCTTAATTAAAATCAAAGCCGTATTAAATTCGTATGCCGAATCTATTGGCAAAGAATTTATCTTAACTTCTAAACTAAGTGAAATGTCTTCTGAGGATATTTTAGCATATGGAACAGGAATAATTAATAATGACAACAGATAATAGCTTTACTACTTATTTAAGAATAAAACAAACAGAAAAAGATGTTGGATTTGTTATATTGGGGCGCGCTGATATTGCTACATTGTTTAAAAAAGCAGACTTATTTTATAATGATAAGCTTGTTGCGTCAGGATATGTGACCGATATAACACCTACTACACTAACCAGTGTGTCAGACAAAGACTTAAGTAGGTTGCCAAGAGCTTATGCGGATAAAACTGTTTTTTGGCGCAAAGTAGAGTTAGCATATGGTGGGGGGTTGCCGGGAGAATTTGAAGTGACCTTCATGACATTGAGTTCTACTCTACCCTCTGTACAACAATCTGCCCCAAAAAAGACCCCAAAAAAGATCCCAGAAAAGACCCCAAAAAAGATCCCAGAAAAGACCCCAAAAAAGATCCCAGAAATGACACTAGCAAATACTTATAGGTCTTTGGAGGACAGAATGAATACATCCTCTTTAAAGAATCTATTAAAGAAATAATATGTTTCCAGTAATAGGATTATGTGGGGTAGCTAGGTCTGGCAAGAATCATATTGCTAATATATTGAGAGATTATTTTGGGCTACTACCTTGGGCGTATGCCAATACATTAAAATTCCAGATGTATGGAAAAGATACCAATTCTTGGACGTTAGAACAGCTTTTTTATCTTGAAAAGCCTGTAGAACTTAGACAGGAATTGCAAATAGAGGGCACAGAATTAGGCAGAGATGTCTATGGACAACAGTATTGGATAAAGCAGACGGAAGCATTTCTTTTTTTAGCAGAACGAGATTTTAAGGCAAAGGGAGCGTCGGTGCTAGATATCCGTTTTCCAAACGAGGCCACGTTTATCAAAGACCTTGGTGGGGTTGTTTTAAGAATAGAGAGAGAGGGGGCTGGATTACAAGGTGGGCAGGCTACGCATAGATCAGAAAGTCAGATTGAGGATATTAAAGTAGACGGCATCATTTATAATCATAATTTTCCAAGCGATGAAAACTTGGTCAAACAGCTTACACCGTATTTATTAAAACTAGGAGTTGAATAGTGGGAAGTGTTGAACAAAAAATAATAGAGTTGGCGAAACAAGGTTTAGGTCGGCCAACAATTTTGAAAAAATTAGGAGATGAGGCGACAGATTGGCAAGTACGGGCGGTATTAGCCGATCTACGTAGTACTGTAGAAAATTTAGATGAAAAAGAGCGAGAAGTTCTTTCAAAGAATATATGTCCCTCTAATTTTGATATAGTAGCAAATTTACAACCAATTGAGTTGCGGCTTCCCCGTAACCGTAAAATTCTTCCAACAGAGAGGAGTAGTACAAAAGCCATCTTTGTTGGAGATACACAAGCACCATTTGCGGACGAACGTGCTATTGACGTAACTTGTCAAATTATATCGGATGAATCCCCAGATATATTAGCACATTTGGGGGACATGGTTGATTTTTACAGTATTAGCCGGTTTGACAAAGATCCAACACGTAGATTATTGCTGCAAGATGAGATCGAAGCTGGTGCATACACATTGGGCCAATTTGACCAAGCAGTTCCTCAAAAAACTAGAAAATTACTTTTTAGAGGGAATCACGAACAGCGTTTAGAAACATATATTAAAACGAATGCTCCAGCATTGGCTGGCTTAGAACACTTACAAATTCAAAATTTATTCGGGCTAAAAGATTTGGGGTGGGAGTATATTACGCAGGACTTAGAGTTGTTTCCAGACTTTTTGGTTAAGCATGGTGATATCATTAGACAGCAAGCTGGGTATACTGCAAGAGGAGAAATGGATAGAGCTTGGATGAGCGGCATTTCAGGACATTCGCACCGGCAAGCCCTTTATTCTTATACTCCCAGAAGAGCATTCTTACATGAGGAGCAGGCTCCATTTTGGGTCGAAAACGCCTGCCTTTGCGCCATGACTCAAGAGTATACACGTGGTAACGGTAATTGGCAGCAAGGATTTACCATTATACACGCTTATGACGGCGGTAAGATATTAGTACCAGAGTTTGTACATATTGTTCATGGCAGGGCTGTTCATAAAGGGAAATTATACAAAGGATAAACACATGTCTAAAGATAACGTGCATTGGGTGTTTTCGTTAGACATAGGTGCAAAATGCTCTGGGTACTGTTTTGGGGCAGAAGATGGCTACCCATTAAAATATGGAAAATATGTAGCTAAAAAAGACGAAGAAGGTAGGGGAGAAAAACTTTATGCCTTTACTCAGTGGTTAGCGAAAACAGTAAACAGCTTACCACACACCCCAACTAGAGTAGTGATAGAAGCTCCTTATTATAGGCATAACATAAAAACATTTGGTATCTTAAGCCAGTACGTTGGAGTAGCTGACAGAGAATTATATCGTATTGCAAAGGTTAACGCGGACTTTTTAGCACCTTCGGCAGTTAAATCTTATTTACAAGTTACAAAAGGCAAGACTCATGATGAACGAAAGTATCTCATGGTAGTAACTATAAATAAACGTTTTAATCTTTCTTTGGAATATCACAAATCTAATAAGAAAATATCTGACGACGATATTGCCGATGCTATCGGCCTATTTGTAACATATTGTGCAAGGTTGCGGAATGAAACACCCTAGTTGCTATGGCGACGCAGAGTTGGCTAAAATCGTGGTTGACAATGTCTTTCAGCAAATGGGGCTATCGGACGAGGATATCGAAATTTTTGTGCTCAGATATGGGTACGAGTGGTATTATAATGAGATTGGAGACTTTATAGGAAATAAATATAGAGGAAAGGGTTATTCTGAAGGGGCCATTAGGCACCGTGTACGTAGAATTATGCAAAAAGTAGAACTAGTTTTGCACAAACTATCCTAAACTTATCTTTATTTTACGAAATTTACCTTAAAATTGGAACTATACTATGACGTGGGACGAAGTTCTCTCGTACGAAGAAGACGTGCGAAAAACAGCTAAGCACTGGGCAAGGAAAAAAGACCCAGATTTATATGAGGACGCAGTTCATCATACGTTTATAGTCATGAAAGAAAAACTTGATCTCTCAAAGGCTGAGGGTCCACACCAAGAATATGTAAAAGGAGCTATTTGGAATATTATTAGAAGATTTTTTAGTTCACCGTGGGAAGGTGCGTGGGACCACGTATCATTAGACCAGTTGAGTGAAGATGGTTTTCAAGTAGATAGTGATAAAGTGCCAAGATGGACCAGCATTGACGGAGAGTATAGAGGAGACTATAGACCAGATGAAGAAGCAAAGTAGATTTAGAAATACAGCGGTATATCTTATCGACGAAGATTTCTCTAAAGATGAATATGATAAGTGGTATGCACAGATAGCTATGTGGATATCGGAAACTCAAACGAAAACAGAAAATCCAAAAGAAAAAGCCAAGCAGGTTTTAGACGCTGCTATAAGTGGTAGAAAACTGAACGGTGAGATGTGGGCTGGAGTAGAAGATTTTGATTTAGCTAGCAGAATTAGGCAGTTTTGTGGGTGGGACATTATTGCAGGCACCGGAAGAAAAAGCGTAACCAAAAAACATACACGCGCTAAAGCAGCCACCAATAGAAGTGCGAGACAAAAAAATGATATACGTTTTGAAAATATATCATTAACGGAGATGTCCGCAAAACGTGAGGAATATAAAGAAACTCTTTATAAAGAATTTCCATTCTTAGACAATCCTGTGTACGATATTACTATTAACGCACTGTCCGATTCGGCAGTAAAATTACAAACATTGTCTGAGGATTTTTTAGTATCAGAGGGTAATGCATTAAAAACACTGTTAACCTTTCGTGATTCATTAAAAAAAGATATTGATGACTTTATGAAGTTGTTAAAAATTCACCCCTCGCAGCTAAAAGAAAAAATAGATGAGGGAGATAGGGGTGATGTAGGAACTCTAATTAAAAGATGGGAAGAATATGGGGAAATTTCAGAGCTTTATGAAAAAGTAGATTCGGTGCAAGAAGCCATACAAATTATTAGGCAACTAGAACAGGTACGCGTAGATGGATCACCACAGTTAGCCGACTGGTTATTGTGGCATAAAACTGGATGCCGTGGACATAAATTTATCTGTTCCTGTGGGGAGGAATACGACATACACGGCGGCTTCTCCAAAGAAGAGATGTATATGATAGCAGAGCAGGCGCACAAAGCTTTTGGGTTTGGTATCAAGCCGGCAGAGGATGTTAATGCAAAAAAAGACTCATAGAATACTAGAACAGCTTGAGGCCGTATCCTTAGATGCCGCCACCAAGTTGTTTTATCGTAAGTACGGCGGCATGGTTTCTACATTTAGAAGAGATCCAACAATACAAGCTAGATTGTTACATGGAATTGTAGTACCTCCACATGAACGCGCCATGTTTAGGCCAGCTAGGTGGCACAACTTCGATGAGTATCATTTTGTAGGTGGCCGGGGGGTAGCGAAAAGTGTTGCCTGGGGAACCATAGTTATAATGGCCGACGGAACCCGACAAGTAGTGGAAAATATTAAAGTTGGGGACACTGTAATGGGCCCAGACGGACTACCCCGTACAGTGCTAGATGTTAGGCATGGGGAGGCGGAGCTATACAAAGTTTCGCAACGGTCGGGAGGAATAGACTATGTTGTTAATGGTGACCATATCCTTTCATTAAGACTTTCTGACTACAGAAAGGATTTAGAAAAGCTTCGGATAACCTATCCTGTAGATTTTATTGAAATGAAGGGGTCTGTTATAGATATAAGTGTAAGAGATTATTTAAATCAAGGACCTCACTTTAAAAACATATATCATGGCTACAAAGCTTATTCTTTGCCTTTTAAGGAAAAGCCCGTTGATATTGATCCATATTTCTTAGGGATTTGGCTGGGCGATGGGACCGGGTGTTATCCCGAGATAACAACTGCAGATCAAGAGATTATAGAGTATATTAAGAACATTGTGGACTCTGCTGGCGGAACTTTGAATATTCGCCCGCCGTGTGGGGAAGCAAGGAAGATGAGTTTTGTTTTCCCGGATAGGCCCGACAATCCTCTTTTTGCTAAATTTAGAGAATATGGTGTTGCATCGGCTACTGGGAATAAATCCATTAATAAGCATATACCGTTGGAGTATATAAAAAATTCCGAGGAGATCAGGTTAGAACTTTTAGCCGGACTAATAGATTCAGATGGGTACCTTGATACACATAGTAACGGGTATACTATAGTTCAAGGTAATGAAACGTTGGCCAGAGATATTAGATTTTTGGCAGATACACTCGGATTTAAAACATCCTTTAAAGAGGTTAAAACTTACTTTGGTAAGAAAAGAGGCACAGCGTTTAAGGTACATATAAGTGGTGACGCCTGGAGAATACCCTGTAAGCTTCCTAGAAAGATATTAGCCAAAGAAGACGTGACCCCAAATAAGGATTATAGGAGTAGAGGAATAGATATAACCCCTGTAGGTGTGGGAAAGTACGCGGGTATTTATCTTGATGGAGATCACAAATTTTTACTAGAAGATTGCACCGTTACACACAACTCTTTCGTGGTAGCTTCTATGATTCCAACCCTAGAAGCCGAGGTTTTTGGGCGTAAGAAGCTAAGCTCGCTATCAGCATCCAAGTTTAGAGGCGGCAAGGTTATTATTGAAGAGGCCACCAAACTAATTTTCAACGGATTAGATGCGCAACATGAGTCGGCCCCATTCGCAAGAGAAATGTTAACACATAAAGCTGGTGTAAAAAAAGAAGCAGATAGGTGGTATATCAGATTTAAAAACGATTCCGAAGTTATTACAATCCCCACCGGAAACGAAGAAACAGCCAGAGGATTAAGAGCCCATAAACTGTTTTTAGACGAAGCAGACAACTGGAGCAAAAATTCCGTAGATAAAATCTTTGGACCTTTCTTGGCTGTTAAAAGTAATTTTGCTGCGCCAGGACGTACTGGCAGTGCAAACAAAATATTTTTTACCGGAACAGTAAGCTATACTCATAAAGACTGGGCAAGGGCATTGCAGGACAGGGAAAATATTCTAAGAAAAAAATATTATGCATATAAGTATTTTGATAAGGGAGAGTTCGAAACGTGGCAAAAACTATTGAATGAAGATAACCAACGTATTAAATATGCCTCTTTTCTTTTACAGCGCTGGGATTATACAGATCTTATTATTCCAGAAGTATTAAACGAACATTATGTACACTATCCTACCATAAATGGCATCACAGGCAAAGTAGACATCAACTCAGAAGATTTCCTTCAATTCGATAACAAAGAGAACTGTTCGTACATCTACACATATCCAGTTGACAAGAATCAGGCAGAAAAAGGATTAGAAGATGGTTTAACAGATTTTGATACTTGGGCGGCAGAGTGGAGATGTCAATTTGTAGAAACAAGCGGAAACGTTTATCCATTCGATTTAATAGAAAAAGCTACTAATGTTGAAGTGTTAGACGTGAGTGACCTAAAGACGTTGGGATGGGATAGCGAAGAATTGGGGCCACATTATCCGCAGCTTTTATACGAATGCTCAGACCCATGTATATTGGGAGTTGACCCTGCACGAACAAGCGACTTTGCGGCATTTGTTGTAATACGAATAGGGGAGCTAGCTAAGGGAAACTACAACCCACTTACTGGTACAGGACACACTTCGTGGAATAATATTATTTGGGCAGAACAAAAAAGACATATGACGATTCATGAAGTGGCAGAGAAAATCATACAACTAAAGAAGAGATATAATTTGTATGTACCAGATAATCCAGAATTAGCTCCGGGCATTACTATTGATGCTAGAGGGGCTATGGCCGGAACTACGGTTAGAGATGAACTAGCAAAACCTAGCCAATCAGTAGATGAGCAAGGCAATTTAGACCCGACATGGATAGCACCCACCCCCATTTATGATCCCACAGATAAAGAATACGTTGTTCTTAAAATGAACCAAAAAGCATGGCCAGGACTAAGGCTGTTGTGGACCAGTGATACAATAAATACAGAGCTAGTTAGTTTTAGTAAGGGACAGTTAGAGGTATCAAAACTATATATTGCCAAGTCTCTCACTAAGACAGAACGGGCTGAAAGTAGAGGAGAGCTAGATGCTGGATATATGGGAGTTAAGGTGTTAATAGATCAATTAGTCTCTATTCAAGGAATACCGACAAAATATGCATATAGATATGAAATGCCTGGTAATTCTAGAAGAGTAGAGATGAAGAAAGACATGTTTAGTGCATTTTTGTATGCATGTTCCGCACTAAGAGATCATAGAAAATTATTAATAAAACAAGATAAGCGCCCACCAGCAATGGCCGCATACGCTGTTCGTCCCAGAGGTGCACATAGAGTAAATTTATATAGAGATGTATTTCAAGGAGTAAAATAAAAAATGAGTACTAATTTAGAAGAAGATGTAGCACTGTTTCGTGAACATTGGGGCGCTCTTACCGCCCTTTCTGAAAATTTAAAATGGGCAATTTTTCCCGTTGGAACCACAGAAATAGAGTTTCAAGCAGTAAAAAGTCTTATGGGCATGTTTACACATTTAGATGCGTTCGTATTTTTTAAAGACGAGCAAGACCCTAATAAAATAATTATAGCGTTAGAAAAAATCCTAGCAGATTATAAAGAAAAAGCATCACACAAACTGGCGGCAGCGGCCCAAGAAAGTGGGTTTGAACTCGTAACAGGAGCTTAAGAGGTAAATAAAAATGCCTGATAAAAAAACAGTAACTGCACCGGAAGTTGCAGAATATATAGATACTTTACCAGAAACGGTGCGTACAGCTATGGAAGCAATGGCAGCCCCGGCTAAGGTAGAGGACTTATTTCCAAAAAATATAGCAGACCAATTAACACGAACTGGGGTTGCTAATCTCGACAACAACAGAAAAATTGGGGTAATAACGTCTTCCGAGGGATATGTGCAAGCAGTTGCGGCTACTGTACCACGGGCACCAAGTCACTCTTATGATATTGTTAAAGATATTAAAGAGTTTAGTATTACACGTAGTGATGATCGTGCAGAATTGGTGCAATATTATCATTCGGTTTATAAGGCAGACGGAATGGTAAATAATGCAATAAATAAAACTGCTGCATTGGTGGGAGCGGACGGAGAGTTCTTTATCCAAAGAGCCAGAAAGGGTAAAAGAAAAGTAGCTAATGTAGAAGACGAGTTATTAACAGTTTTGAATTATTGGAAGAAACATGTTAATGCTAGAGCGGTAGATTCAGCAGTTACAGGAGCCAGAGGATTAGAGGCTATTTGTAACCAAGCTACTAGGCAAGCATTAATTGAGGGGTCATGGATTGGGTATATTCATGAAAAAAATGTTGACATTGCTTCCTTGGGCAAATCCTATAAATTACCAATGTTTTTACAAAGTATGTCTACTAGGTATATAACTATCCCAGATGGGTTAGTTGGTACAGGACTAGAGTTATTTTTATGGCAACCACCTAGATCATTAATTACAAAATTAACTAATCCAAACGATAAAGTATTAAAAAAAATATATGATGACGCGTTTGCTGGAAGCGATCTGTTAAAGGATTTGAAGGCAAATGGAAAAGCAGTGTTAGACAAAGAACGTGTGCTACATGTTAAACACCGTGCTCTTGATATTGAAGGTTTTGGCGAAAGTTTTGTTGCTCCTATAATCTCTGATTTGGCGTATAAAAGAACCCTACAGGCATTAGACTTTGTTACCATCGACTCTCTTATTAACAGGCTAATGATAATAAAAGTGGGGTCCGATAACCCTGAATCAGAGTATCATAATCTGGAATTTGCACAAAAAAGATTAGCATTATTACAACGTATGTTTAATACTACAGACCCATCTATGACCCTTTTGTGGGCTGGACCAGACATTGATGTAGTAGATATTGGTGTACATGGAAAAATAGCCGAGTTAGACGGACGATACGCAACTGCCCACGAAAGACAAATCTTTGCTATGGGGGTACCAAAACCACTATTAATTGGTGAAGGTGTTGGTCAAAACTGGGTTGGATATGAGGGATATAAAGAAACATTAAAAGAACTGCAAAATAACTTTGCTCAAATGTATATAGCCTTGGGCGAACGTATCGCTGTAAATAACGGTTTTGATGGGGTAGAACTAACCTTTGAATTTGATAGATCCGTATTAGCAGATCAAACAGCTAGTGCTGATTTGGCACTTAGAGTTAGAAAATCAGGTCTTTCCTCTATTAGGAAATCTATCTCTGATCTTGGTGGAGACTATGAGGCTGAGAGACGTAATAGACTTATTGAACGTGGATTTGAGGGAGACGAGGAGTCTACTACGATTACAGACGAAGAACTCTTTATGGCACCACGAGGAATGCCGGGCGATACACAAACAGATATAGATGGGAATGTTAGCGATCCAGGAGGAGAGGGGGGTAGACCACCAGATTCGCAAAGAGAAGATTTGGGACCAGAACGAGATCCCCAAAAGAAATCTAGAAAAAAGCCTGAAGACGAAAAAGCGTAAATTGATGTATATTACGCTATTTAGCTACTTTAAGGCACTTTAAATTGGATGGTTTTACACCTCTTAGATTATAGGAGAGGCGAGTGGAAAATTATATAACATCTACTTTTCTAGTAGAGACAGAATTCCGTCCTATGGAAGAGGGGGGCACAGAGTATGAACTGGCATCTGCTGGTCTTACTGTGTTGGCCCAAAACAACCAAAAACTTGCTGAAAAACTAAGTATAGCAACTCCAGCGCCAATTATAGACGGCAGACCACGTATGTTACATACTACTGCTTTTATTGCGCATGAGGGTATAAATAAAAATGGAACAGAGTTTATTGCCCAAGAATTAAGAGACGCTACCCTTGCCGGGAAACTTTTCGATGCTGGTTACGGTGGAATCATAGATATTGATCATGACTTTACACCAAGAGGTTATTGGTATAAAGCAGAGACTATGATAAACCCAGAAACACAGACTACAGGCATATTGGCACACGGAGCAGTTTGGGCATATTTGTTTCCAGAAGATACAGACAGAATTTTAGCAGAACAGCAAAGAGAAGGAAAAGTAAAATTTTCAATGGTGTGTATGGCCAAATCAGAGGATGTAGAATCTAGAAGAACAGATGAAGGTGCATTAGTTCAAACGATGCATAATCCAGTATTTCTTGGAGCAACTATTCTTTTAGATAAACCTGCTGGAGATGCGCACGCTATAGGAAAAGTGGCGGAAGATCCAAACGCTACTTCAGAAAGAGATCGTCGGAATGCGCTATTACAGGCAGCATCTGGCGCTACAAATGATAACAACAATTTGGAGGAACAGGCTATGATCGACGAGATCAGACCTCTACTCGCAGAATTACTAGGGGATCAAAGCGAAAAGTTTATTGATAGTATCAGTGAGCTTATTGCAGCTAAAGCTGGTGAATTTTCCACCATTTTAGATGAAAAAGATGCTACTATTTTAGAAGCGAGTAATAAAAATGAGGAATTGACTAGCCAAGTCGAAACTCTTACTACCCAATCAGCGGAGAAGGATCTCGCTATTGAATCGCTACAAAGTGATAAGGAAACTCTTACGACAGAGTTAGCTGAAACAAAAGCATCCCTTGCCGAATTCGTTCAAGCACAGGAAGATGCTAGAGTAGAAGCCCTAAAAAATAGTAGATTGGCGGAACTAAGCCCGGTAGTTACAGAACGCTTAATGGCTAAGTCTGAAGAAGTACGTGATAAGATTATTGAGAAGTGGGCCAATCAGTCAGATGAAGAGTGGGAAGCTACAAAAGCAGAACTCTCTTTGACAGCAGACCCGGTTGTTGCCCTGCCAAATCCAGCACCGAATATTAATGCTGATGGCAAGAAAAGTATTAGAGACTTCTTAAAAAAATAAACATATAAGTAACTATAAAGGAGGATAGTTCGATGATCGAACTACGTAACAGACAATACATGACCATAATCGACTGCCTTGCTGGGGAAGATCTAGAGGTTGGCCATGTTATTACACTAGATTATTTCCTGGCTGCTGACCCTATACAGTTAAGGGCGCTTAAGGCGACAGCTACTGGGAGTGTAAATGCTATTACTGGCCCACTGCTTGCGTGGTGGATCAATGATCGCTCAACCGCCGTAGCATATACAGGCGGAGAAGATGGAATTTCGTCACCAACCGTTCTTGGTAGCTCTGATTCAGATGCTAACCACTATATTCCTAGTGGATCTAGAATGCTAGCTATTGGGGGTAGAGGTGTGGCGGAAGTAAGATTATTTGCAGATTCGTTAGATTCCGAGTTTGCAACAACAATGCCAGACGCAGGAGACACACTAGACTTCTCTACAGACGAGTCTATGCTTTGTTCTACTGGTAATGGGTCAGCAGCAGGTGGTACCTACGCTTTCGTCCTCGAAAATGACGGTGTTTCTATTGCCGTTCTTTTAGGTTAAGGGGGATATAATAAAATGAGTTTAATTCTTCGTACAGCAGAATATAAGAAAGATGAGTTTGACGAGGCCATTGCGGCATTAAACGATCAAATCAATTCTTATAAATCCATCGGTGCTTTACACGCCGATGCAGAATTTGTACACAACGCGGCTGAACTAATTAGAGAATTAGTGGTTAATCAGTTTTCGTTGATGGACCCAACCGACCTGTTTTATACACGTAGGGCTGGGGCACAACTAGGGGATTGGATCGAACTGGAAGAGTACGTCAACACTTCTAAGGTGGTTCAAAGATCTCTAGGGGGTAAACCCAGAGTTTTCACCCCTCACAAGAGAAAGTACACCTTCTCAATGGAAGACTGGAGACTGGACTTTGGCTTCGAGCTAGAGCGCATTGCTACCGGCCAAATTGATATTGGTGTTTGGGTTAATCAGATGGCAGAATCACTTTCTCGTTTCTATGTATCTGAGGCTCTTGATACTATCGACGCATCCGTGTTAGTGGGTACTACTGACGCATATTCGCGTTCTTGTAGAACACTTATAGCTACCAATGTAGATGATACTACTATCGACACGGCGTTAAGACGGCTTGGTGATGTGAACGAGGATCTCGTTATTGCCGGGCGTTATTATGCGCTATATCCGTTGTTTAAGTTGACGGGATACAGTGACATAGCGTTAGAAGAGTTCCGTACCAGAGGCGGAGTAGGTAAATTCCGTGGAGCTACTATTGTAGTGCTGCGTGATAACTACGATGCTTTCTTTGGTGCAGCTTCAGTTCCCGCAGATAGAATTTATCTTGCTGGTTCCGAAAAAGGTGGGTTCTTCGCAGAGACGGACATGAGTAGCATGAACTATGAAGTTATTGATCAAGAAGAGCAACACTTCAGGGTAGGCATGAAGGGTAGAACATCCTTTAACGTGCTTAAGCCTTGGAGGTACCATATCATCGAGATCACGTAACTTACGTCACGTTTTAAATATTACGTTTTGAACCTTATTAAAATTACTTAATAAGGAACAGTTTAAATAATTAGGGTGTTTACGGTTTTAAACCTGAATTAAACCGGGAGTAATGACTATGACAGACATGAAGATGGACACAGAACGTTTAACACAACTTTTAGAAGAAAACAGACTTCTAAAAGAAATGTATGCAGTAAAAGATAATCCAGAAGTTTTGGTGAGAGCTACCTCTTATTCGCCGCAAATTGTGATAGATTTGGGCAACAATAAAAGTGTGGCTATACAACACGGATCTAAAAATGCTAGTCTTATGGTTCCGTATGAAGCTTATCTGACGATGAAAAGATCTACATCATGGTTTGATGATGGCTATTTATATAGCGATTTCGAGTTAACTGACGAAAATCCTAATTTAATTATAGACATTAAATCTTGGATTAAAGACAGGACAGAAACACAGCTTAGACCAGATCTACAAAAGATAACCTCAGTAGGCCCAGTTAATGCCTTGTATGAATATACAGAGGAGATTCTTTTTAGAAACACAGATCAACGATTAAAAACAGGTAAGATACGAACCCTAAGACAAGAAACAATAGAACGTTTATCTGAAATTTCGGGGTACTCTATTGTGGAGGATAGTCCAGAATAATGGATAATGACGGTATTCTAAGAGAAATCAGGCGTCGCGTTGGGGATGTTGACGGTATTTTAGACCCCGCCGAGATTGACCAATCCAATATTTTTTGGTATCAATATATGGATAGCGCCAATGTACATTTGGCGGCTACAAACATTATTACCGCCACATATATTGTAAACAGTGGTACTGGAATTTCCCCCGACACAACTATTATTGATGGCTTACTTATTGCTACTTGGTCTGTAGCTCATTACTTATCAGCCGACGTATCAACTAAAGTACGTAGTGGCGAACTCGGTATTAGATTTAAGTCGGGCCAAGACGAACTTAGTACGGTAGAAGCAGCAAAGAAAATAGAATCGGCAGCAGATAGAGCTGAAAAAGAATTCAGAGCCTATGTTAATATTAAATTAGCCGATCCTGGTGGTATACTAGCAGCTTCGAGGGCACAGTAATGCTTAGTGCTGCTATTGCTAATACCGCAGCAAGACATAAAGCAATAGCGGAACAGTTAATAGATACTTCTACGATAGAGGTAATTATTAATGTGAAAGATGTAAAAGAGACTCCCTCTACTGGCTCTTCCATGTTTGCGGACATGGATGGAGACGTGTCTAGCATTCCAAAAGGACCTTTTAAAGTTCTGTGGGTTGATGCCGACTCTGCAAGAGTGTCATTTAGTAGAGATGCTAATCTAATTGCTCGTTATACAACAGCAGAGGTCGTAGCCAAGTTTAAACTAGAAGACGTATTAGTCGATATTGCAGATCCATATGGGCAAACTTATCTTGATAAAGCTTTAAATGTGACACTTGCAGATAGAAAATTTCAAGTACTTGGGTACGATAGATATGGACTAGGAGTGGTGAGCCCCTATTTAATTGCAGTAGCATTAAGAGGGGGATACGATGAGTAAGAACGATACCTTTCAGCGGCAAATGGCGGCAATTATTGCCAAATTATTAAACGATATAGAAAATTTGGGGACTATTCAACTCTTACATCCTTTTGATCTTAACAGATTAAGACGGCGCTGTATTGATGCTGCATGGGACTCATATGTGGTGGGCCTTAATAAAGGTAAATGTGAGCATGAGTCAATTTACGTCCCTGAACGTAGAGCAGTCGGTAGCTAGTTATTTATCGACACAGTTTCAAGCAGTGGGATATAAAATTTACTGGCACGATACTGAACAAACAGTAGGTTCAGGATCTGTGGAACTTACATTATTAAGAAACTTCCCACCAGAACAAAATCTCTTAATTAAGGCTGCATCAACCAGGCTTCCTGGAACTGTAAAGGTACCAGCATTTAGTGTTTATGCTAATCCCCCAACTACTTCTAGACGAAATAGAATGGGATTAGGAGAAGAACTTTTTACGTGGACTATTCCGGTTAGAATAGATGGTTTTGCGCATACAGAATATCAGTGGTATGTTATGCAAAATTTATTAAAAGACTGGTTTACTCCAGATACAAGAATAACCCTATATGATTTTCAAGCTGATATTAACTCCGATTCACCAGAAGAGTTAACGCAGAAATTGGAATTTGATAATACAGTGGTGTTACGTAATGAATTAAATTATGTTGATGCCTCAAGATATTATCTAATATTAAATACAACTGCTACATTCATAGAGTAGCAATAACCAGCATTTGATTAGGAGGTAGCTGGCAATGGCAGAAAGTGTAAGACTAGCAACGTCAAAAGATACCGTTTATACGGTTAATGGGTATGGTGCTTTAAGTAGCTTACAGAGATTCAATTATACTTATTCTGCTAATGAAGAGGATATTGAGGAAATTGGTAATTCGGTCAAGGTAGGGACTTCTAGTGACCCAGAGACTACTTTAAGTTTCGAGGTTACAGATACAGGTACCCTAGCGGCCTTATTTGCACGTATGATTTATGATTATACTGCACAGGATTATCAAGCAGGGGTAAGCACAGATATTACTACGAATGTTTTCTCATTCGATGAGGAAGATTTACAATATCTGATCTTTACCGCTGGCGAATACATTGCGGCAGGAGACATTTTTGATCAAGCCGTACTTTTTCCTTACCACTTCGTTAACTCTTTTAGTATTAGTTTAACAGCCGATGGTATCGGATCTGTAACTCTGGATGCTAATGGATCTCTGTTTCAACCTATTTACAAGCCTTATCATACGACAAGAGCTTATCCTGTACAATATGCTTCTACCACCACAGCAGATATTCCAGGTGGGTGGAGTGTAGGATCAGGTACACACGGAATATTGGGACTTGAAGTTAATAACGTAATCGTCGAAGATACAAACCTTAGTTGGAGTGCCGCAGACACAGTAGAAATTGCTGGCGGTACAACGATAGACACTGACGATAGACTTATGCTTTGGGCATTTGAACTAACTCCAAGTGCTTCTGTTCCATCAATTGATTATACTAATACGATTCGCTTTGTTAAGCCAGACCGTATTAATATTTGGCTCATGCCCTCTGGAACTGATCATTCCACTCAAGATGCATTTTTAAGAGTACAAGCATTAGATCTAACAGTTGATCTCGCGAGAGAACAGTTGAAAGAAATTGCGAAAAACGAACAAGGAACAGCAGTGTTCTATCAGATTCCACAGTATCCTTTGGATATTACGGGACAGATTCGTGTTTATGAAACTACTCTTAGTAAGTGGGCAGAGCTACAAGGTAAAACGTTAAATGCCTCAGCTACAACGGGGACCGTTGATACAGACAACGTACTAAGTAGTAACAACTTTGGAGACGTCAAACTTGTAGTAGAGTGGTTTAAGTATGGAGACGATAATCCTATTCAGCGCCTAACTTGCGACACCGTTTCCGTTACTGGATGGGATTCAACACAGGAAATTGATGGACGAAAAGAGGGGGTGTATAACATCAGTACCTCTGATTTCTTAATCGAAGGATTTGATGTATAAACCTTAAACGTTAATTCAGTAGAGAATATAGAGTCTCAAGTGTAGGGACCTAGGAGCAGAAATGACTGATCATACAGTATTAACAGAGGTGGCCCTTAACAAGCGTGAAGTATCTCATCGCGTTTGGGGAGGGCCATTTTTTATACGTAGGCCAACTAGTCGTGTTCTATCTAAAATAGACACGGTACAAACTAGGGCATATAACAGAGATTTACAAACAAAAGAAAGAATATATGATTCTGAAGATCCATCTAAATCCACATTAGTGCCTGCTTTCTTTACTAGGGCAGCAAAAGAAAAACTATTAAAAGAGCATGGAGATTGGACAGAAGAGGATCGGCAACGCACAGTGGGTGCCGAAGATGAGTATAGAAAAGTGTGTTTCGAATTAGATTCCGCAGGCTATGTTGGGATGGACTTCTTACTAGAAGAGTATAAAGAGTTGTCCGAAGAGTTAAAAGCAATATTAGGAAAAAATGCGGATAAATATGAAAAAGAACTACGAATTTTAATTCCGCTTTACAATGATAACGATCTTAGTGCAGAAGACGCTTCTGTAGAAGATTTTTTAGCTGCAAAAAAAGTGATAGACAAGGCGGCTAAAAGTGCTGCAGCACTAGTACTCTTAGACAGACTTGGCGAGTTACATAAACAATACAAACTTTATATTCAAGGTATATCCGCGCAAACTAAATTGTTTACTTTGAAACTAAAAGAGATCTCACTGTTTGCAGATACAGTAGAGGCAAGATCAGAAAAAGAAGGACAATTAGTAAAAATTTTCGAATGTGTAGAAGACACTGACGGTAATAAACTCTGGAAAAATGTTAATGCGTGCGAAGATTCATCTCCAGAGTTCTTAGGATGGTTATTACAGGAGGTCGAAAAATTTGAGCGCTTAGATCCCGCTGCTAACGCCGAAGAAGACCCGTCGAAAAATAGATTCAATTTTCTTTCTCAGTTGGGCGGTATATCCACCTTGTTAGGAGACTCGCAAGATCCCACGGAGTCCAACGAAGATGGAGAGTCTCAAATGGAAGTGCAATTGAATTCTTCAACGGATTTGGACACGACAGAAAAGAACTAGATGATACACAAATAGAACTTGTTAGTTGGGCGCAAAAGTATAAAGATATTTATGAGATGGATCAAAAAGATCGCCCTTCGTTTGAAATAATATCCGACGATGTTCGGCTGGATAAATATTTAGAAAATTTAATGAGAAAAAGAAAAAAAACGTAATGGCTAGATATGCTAAATTATTTCGTACTGACTTTATACAGTTGCAAGCGTTACAAAAAGCTATTTATGTGGCGGGAGTAAAAGTTAAAACTACGATTAAGATAGATCCAAGGGAATTAGAGTTTATAGAAAAATATTTAGGTAGATTACGTAAAAAACTTACTACGGGCTTATCTGTTTTTGCTGTAGAAGGCGCACGAGGAATACAGGAAGAAATAGAAAGAAGAGCTTTATTTGCTAATGCCCCCGGCGATTATGAAATGTTGTTTACAGGGGCAACTGAGCAGCAACCAGCAATAGCGCAATTAAGAAATAGACTCCTGCCAATGATTATGAATACCCAAAATGTAACACAGAAGGGTAATTGGGTAGATGTTGGTCTAGTAGACTTAAATATGCTGGCAGAAGTAAAAATTACAGATCTGGTAACAGGGCACGCTGGAGCGCCCGATATAGGAGCATCAGAAAAGGCGTTTGGCAAAGAAGTTGGCCCTAAAGGTGGAAGAATCGCTACCCAAGCGGGGGGTAGGAGCGAATTCATTGAGACGTGGCAAATAGTAGAGTTCGGTACTGGAATTTTTGCTAGACATCCTGATTTTGGGTGGAACAAACGTTTAACTGGGCCCACCAAACATCCTGAAATTCCAGGAGCGTGGTTCTTAGACCCAAAAGCCTTTGCTAGGAGTAAAGATGGCGAAGAAGAAACAGCTAAGGCTGGCAAAAGTAACGAAGGCATAGCTTTGGGGCAACCAGGAGGCCACTTCTTATTTGGGGCCAGAGGAGAAGCCACTGGCTTTGCTCTAGTAGAAATTGACATTGCATTAAAAAGAATTAATGCCCTCTTAGACAGAATTTTAGGTTAAAGGAAAAATAAATGCCAGGTAGTGATCTAAGTAGACGGCTTGCCATTATTCTATCTCTCTCCTCTACTGGAGAAAAAGAGGTAGAAAATGTACAGAATCTTATCGACGGGCTAAAGAAAACTGCTGGTGGAGATATAACACAAGGCATTACTTTAACTCCAAAGGGATTTCAAGAAGCCATCAACATGATGCGACAATCAGAGGGTGTCGCACAAAAATTTGGTAAAAGTTTAGATTTTATGGAAAAAAATCTAAATGAACTTGTTGGGGCCTTAAACGCAGTGGGTACTTCTGGCAGACAATCGTTGTCTACTATAGAACGTGATATATTGGATGTAAATAAAGAAATTGTCAAAGGCATCACAGCCCTAGATAGACAAAAAGCTAAATATGACCAACTTGTAAATGCTGCGGAACAATTAGCAAGGGTGCAAAAAGGAGAACTAACCGGGGCTCCTGCTAAATCTGTTGAAAGACAGGCCGAAGTATTGGCAACACAAGCGGGAATAAAACCAGAAAAGGGGCAGACAGTAGCAGATAGGCTTTTACCTGGATTTCAAGCTAAAGTTACAGACGAATACCAAGTAATGCAGGCGATGACGGCTGAACAAAATCGTAGACTAATTAGCCAACAAAAGTTAGTAGATATTAGAAGCGCAGAAGCAACAGCCACGAATAAAGTGTTAGCAACACAAAAAGAAATTGTTCAAGTTACTGCCCAAGCTACCCAAACAGCACAACAACGTATTGCATCATATCAAAAAGGTGTTAGTGAAGAACTGCGCGCTAGACAACAAGTACTAGCATCAACCAAAGAAAAAGCAGAGTTTGATAAGGCTGTTCAAAGAGCACAAGTACGTAATTTTAAACATTTAACAGACCGTACTTTGGGGGGCGAAGTTGCTGAAAAATTAAAACAAATAGATGCTGAGAAAAAACATGCTGCTGCTATATCAGAGCGAGATGCAAGAACTAAACAAGCATTTACAAACTATCAGCGAGATGTAAATGCAAGTGTTGCAGGAGCACGGACAAAAAGTAGCGCCTATAGAGAACAAATAATACAAGAACAGACTCTATCACAGTCCATGCGCAATAGAGCGGGAGTACAGGCTAGAACCACTAAAGCATTGTTGGAAAGTGCGGCGATAACACGTAAGGCTGCTGCCGCAGACCAACAAGCAAAAAAACAAGTAGACGAGTTTTCTACCGCGTTAAATAGAAAAACAGCCTCAATATCAGGAGGTAATAGGCCAATTAGTAGTATGGCCAAAGACATGGACGCCTTGTCTACTAGTACTGGCAAGGCGAAAAAAGAGACTACTGGTTGGCTGGGTAAAACTAAAGAACTATTTTCAGAAGAAGGAGGGGGAATTAAAGGGGCATTTGCTTTTGCATTTTCTAGATTAGCGTTATATAGTGGATCAGCAGCGATTATTTACGCAGTTATTTCCGCACTAAAAACGGCTCTTAAAACTGCTGTGGAACTAGATCAAGCCTTAGCTGATTTACAAGGAGTATTACCAACCAAATCTTTAACAGAAGCGCTGTTAATTAAAGAATCTGTAATTCAAAGCGCCATCGCTTATGGCGAAAATCTAAAAACGGTAGCTGACTCCGCCAAGATCTTTACACAGACTGGGCAATCTGCAGCAGAAGTTGCAGAATCCTTAAATGCAGCATTAGTTGCAGTACGTGGTGCTAACCTAGATGTGGGAGGCGCTCGTGAACTTATTATTGCTATCGAGAATATTACTAAAGGCGAGGTGGAAGCGCTCTCTATTTTAGACAGAATAAGTAGAGTAGAGTCTAGAAGAGCTATTACTGCTAATGATCTATCTATGGCCATTCAACGTATTGGGCCGCTTGTTAGACAGCTTAAAGGTGATATGGTTGGTATGGTCGATGAGTTCGACGCGGCTATGGGAATGGTTACAACCATTGTAGAACGTACCCGTGTTAGTGGTGTAAACGCAGCTA
>Ga0307378_10004287_pt1 | contig 20451 bp, 15 predicted proteins | sample UN1MG_FD_202238 | JGI IMG/M metagenome (GOLD analysis project Ga0307378, IMG submission 202238) | Soil microbial communities from Risofladan, Vaasa, Finland - UN-1 | ecosystem: Environmental > Terrestrial > Soil > Coastal area > Acid sulfate soil | place: Finland: Risofladan, Vaasa | collected... | reverse complement strand
GCATGACTGGTATGAAAATTTGCATTATATTCAGATTTCAAATAAGCACGATATCTTTTCAAAAAATCTAAAAGTTTTTCGCACCTGATAAAAAACTGGATTAATTAATAAAGACAAAAAAACTCAAAAGAAATAACTGGGCGGAAATAATTTTTATTCATAATAATCAAAAATTAAAGGAGGTTTAACAATGAGGAAAAAAATAACAGTGATCGGAGCCGGACATGTTGGAGAAGTCACCGCATTCAAGATCGCTGAGAAGGAATTAGGAGATGTAGTGCTGCTTGATGCCATCGAAGATATGCCCATCGGAAAGGGTTTGGATATGCGCGAAGGCGGACCTGTTGGAAAATACGACTCTGCTATCATGGGCACAAACTCCTTCGCAGACACTGCCGATTCCGATATTGTTGTCATCACTGCAGGAAAGCCAAGAACGCCTGGAATGAGCAGGGATGAACTTCTTGATGCCAATGTCAAGATTGTCAAGCCTATAACCGAAGAAGTCATCAAATTCTCTCCCAATGCCATGCTTCTTGTAGTCACCAATCCTCTCGACGCCATGGTTTACACAGCTTTTAAAGTCAGCAAATTCCCAAAAAACAGAGTTTTCGGAATGGCAGGAATTCTGGACACAACGCGATTCAGGGCTTTTATTTCAATGGAGCTCAATGTCTCGGTTGAGAATATTCAGGCTCTTGTTCTGGGAGGACACGGAGATACCATGGTTCCCATTGCCCGGTACACAACCGTCGCTGGAATTCCTCTAACTCATTTCCTGCGGCCGGACAGGATTGATGCTATTATCGAAAGAACAAGAAAGGGTGGCGGTGAAATCGTCAAATACCTGAAAACAGGAAGCGCTTACTATGCACCCTCCCTTGCTGTAGCAGAAATGGTAGAATCCATCGTCAAAGACAAGAAAAAAATACTCCCCTGTGCAGCATATCTTGAAGGGGAATACGGAATCAATGACCTTTATTTTGGAGTACCCATCAAATTAGGTGCCGGTGGAGTTGAAGAAATCATACAGATAGAGCTTACCGACGAGGAGAAAGAGGCTATCAAGAACTCAGAGGCTGCTGTTCGCAGCGTGGTAGACCTGATTAAACTCTGAGGAAAATGGCTGAACACAGAATCGAAACCCCTGTCTCGGATGAAGACGTCGCCAAACTACGGGCTGGAGACAAAATTTTCATCACCGGCTATCTTTATACAGGAAGAGACTCTGCTCATAAAAAACTAATTGATCTTGTCAAAGAAGGCAAACAATTGCCGATAGACGTTAAAGGGCAAATTATCTATTATGTTGGTCCTACACCTGCCCGTCCTGGAAATCCTATCGGTTCTGCAGGACCAACTACAAGCTACAGGATGGACTCCTATGCCCCAACTCTTCATTCTCTCGGTCTTAAAGGAACAATCGGAAAAGGATCCAGGAATGAAGAAGTCAAAGAATCCTTAAAGAAATACAAAGGTGTTTATCTTGCCGCAGTCGGTGGAGCCGGAGCTCTCATATCTAAAAGTATCGAAGAATCTGAAGTCATTGCTTATCCAGAATTGGGGCCTGAAGCGATAAGAAGAATAAAAGTCAAAGATTTTCCCTGTATTGTTATCAACGATATGTATGGTGGCGATCTTTATCAAGAGGGCAAAAAGAAGTACCAGAAGGATTGAAGAAGAGACTTAAAAACAAACAGTAAACTCATCTTTCCTTTCTTCCTCTCGTAGGAAGAGTTCTTGGTTCAAAGAAAATATTATCTCTTTATTCAAAAGACAATTGAAAAAAAATAGGCATAAAGATCTTATAAAAGGATAAATACGATGAAAATTCATGAGTATCAAGCCAAACAAATTCTCAGCAAGTATGACGTTCCAATTCCCCGGGGAGAGGTGGCTGATAATCCTTCCAGAGCTCGCGAAATTGCAGATAAAATCGGCCCGAAAGTCGTGCTCAAAGCTCAGGTCCACGCGGGAGGAAGAGGCAAAGGAGGAGGCATCAAACTGGCAAAGAATCCTCAAGAGGCAGAAAAAATTGCCCAGGAAATGATCGGGATGACCCTGGTCACTCCCCAAACCGGACCAGAAGGAAAGCTTGTAAAAAGAATTCTAGTGGAAGAAGCACTTGATATTGCTCGAGAACTTTACATAGGAATTGTTATAGACAGAGCAAAGGAAGCTCCCGTTGTCATGGCTTCTTCCGAAGGGGGAGTTGAGATAGAAAAAGTTGCTGCTGAAACACCAGGGCTTATCTTTAAAGAATATATCAACCCGGCCACCGGATTTCTTCCGTTTCAAGCAAGAAATCTGGCTTTTAAACTAAGCCTAGAGGGAGATACCTTTAAACAAGGCGTCAAATTCATCATGAGTCTTTATAAAGCATTCGGAGCCACAGATGCGTCACTCGCAGAAATAAATCCCTTACTCATCACAGCCCAAGGAAATGTCCTTGCCCTTGACGCCAAGATGAACTTCGATGACAATGCCCTCCTCCGTCACCCCGATATCAAAGAGATGAGGGATCTGGACGAAGAAGATCCTTTAGAAGTCGAAGCATCGTCTTTCAACTTGAACTACATAAAACTGGATGGAAACGTAGGCTGTATGGTGAACGGAGCAGGCCTTGCCATGGCAACCATGGATATCATAATGCACTCTGGAGGAATGCCGGCAAACTTCCTCGATGTTGGCGGTGGAGTATCAGAAGAAGCAGTCAAGAATGCTTTTAAAATTCTCGTCTCGGATAAAGATGTAAAAGCAGCCTTGGTCAATATTTTTGGAGGCATTGTCCGCTGCGATTTGGTGGCAAACGGTATTGTTAAAGCGGCCAAAGAATTCGGTCTCAAGGTGCCCATGGTGGTCCGACTCGAAGGAACCAACGTAGAGCTTGGAAAAAAGATCCTAAAAGAATCAGGGCTTTCCTTCTACCCCGCAGAGACTATGAGAGAAGCGGCTGAAAAAGTTGTTCCCCTTGCCAAACAATAAGAAAGGAGTGGAATATGAGCATAATCATCGATAAAAAGACACGAGTTGTGGTTCAGGGAATCACAGGAGGAGAAGGCACCTTCCATACTCAAAGAATGCAGGAGTACGGAACAGCTGTGGTTGCCGGAGTCACTCCCGGAAAAGGAGGAACTACCCACCTCAATGTTCCTGTTTATAATTCAGTTGCTGATGCGGTTGAAAAGGAAGGAGCAGATGCCTCTGCAATTTTTGTCCCCGCCTTTTTTGCCGCTGATGCTATCATGGAGGCCGCAGATGCAGGGATTAAATGCATCGTCTGCATTACCGAAGGAATTCCGACCTTTGATATGATTAAAGTAAAATTATTCCTCAAGGAAAAAGATTGTTGTCTGATTGGACCAAACACTCCTGGGATCATCTCTCCTGGAAAGTGCAAAATCGGGATCATGCCAGGCCACATTCATACTCCTGGAACAATCGGCATTATTTCCCGCTCAGGCACACTAACCTACGAGGCTGTAGACCAGGTAACGAAGTTGGGATATGGCCAGTCGACTGCAGTGGGCATAGGCGGAGATCCCATTGTTGGCCTCCAATTCATAGATCTTTTGAAACTATTCAAAAATGACAAGGATACAGAGGCAGTTATCCTGATCGGAGAGATCGGAGGAACTGCAGAGGAAGAAGCTGCTGAATACGTCAAGAAAGAATTTCCAAAGCCAGTCGTGAGCTTTATCGCCGGCCAGAGCGCTCCCCCAGGAAGAAGGATGGGTCATGCAGGTGCTATCATCTCAGGCGGAAAAGGCACAGCTAAAGAAAAGATGAAAGCCTTAGAAGAAGCCGGAGTCCATGTAGCCAAAAGTCCGGCTGAAATCGGTCAAAAAGTTAAAAAAGCACTAGAATAAGATTGATTCATCAAATATTGCAGGGGCCTGATTTATCTGATTTTTATTAATTGTGGGGACCTGATTCATCAAACATGGAAAAAACAGGAAGTATTCTTTGTAGGGGCTTGATTTATCAAGCCCACCTTTTCTATTTGAGATGATTAAGAAGGAAAATCCTTAGAGGAAATTAAGAAAATTTTCAATGTGGAGGATCGTCCTCCCCGTCCAGGCGAACGCCGATGGCTCAGTCTTGTCGAGACGATTTATCTCGAACTTACAGAGAAAAAATAGCTCTCCTGTCTATCTTCGCCAGTTCTTATAGGGGATGAGGGGTAATGTTTTTTCTCCAACGAATCTGTAGAAAGGAAAGATATCGCCCGCCTCAGGAACCAACTTGAACTTCCGGTAGCGGATGAATCCGTACTGGGACTGGGGTTCAAGAAGGCAGGGAACCAAGTTGGCTGCGCACTGCGCACAGCTTACATAAAAATCACCTCGTTTTATGATCGTCTCGAGCCTTTTCTTTTCTACTTCAATCTTTTGAGGGGGGAGATAATCATCTCCTGCCGGCACAATCTCTTTAGTCTGGTAAGATTCGATCTCTAGATGGATGTCTTTATCAAACATTTCAACTTTTATATCATGACCGAGAAGAGTTTCCACGACATCCAGATGTTTGGCGGGAATAATATAGCCTAAAGGACGTGGAACGCTCAGAGTTGGCTCCACATTAGGAAACCAATTCGAGACGGCTTCTTTGACGACTTTCTGTTCTGAAGGATAGCGATAAGAAGCCATATCATCTCGAGTAATAAGGTCGCCAGCTTTTTTATCAACCTTGAGAACTCCTCTTATCGGCATCTCAATTCGATCGAATTTCTGTATGGTCAACTCTGGCTCTTTCTCATCCCTAGTATATTGCATTCTCAAATGAACTAAATCATCTTCAGAGAATACTTTTGCCTTCGCAAGAAGTTTTTTCCGAAGGCCATTCACTAAAGAGATAATTTCTTCTCCATGTCCAGCAATGCTTTCGGCAAAATATCTTATTCCATAATACTGGTAGTTCGTTCTTTCTTTTAAAGTTTTAAGGTCGTGACGCGAAGCTCCTTCCTGGATAAAAGATAGAGTTTCATAGACCCCTAAACTGTTGCGGCCATCGTTAAGGTCAGTTGTGCTGTAGCGCTTCATCTCATCCCGGCCCTCCAGATCTTCCTCTCTGTATTGTACTCCGGCGGATGAGTCGATTCCCATACGCTGAGTTATTAGGTACTCATGGTGAGTGATTCGTTTCTTTTCAAGCTTTTTCCACACTTCAGATAATATCTTTGATCGGGAAAATTCCTGAAGACTCTGATGGATATTTACATTGGAAACACAGCCGATGGATACACGATAGAAATCATCACCCTTTTCATGAACGTCCATCGTCACTTCAGGCATCCAGGTTCTGAAAACATGATGGATGGCTTCGACTTCTGGCGCCTCGAGCTTGACGTGTTCCCTGTTCAGGTCCAAATCCTGCTCATTGCGGCGCTGGTCGAACCAGTTTCCGTAGAGATTTGCCTGGGAGATAATAAGGAAATTAACCTTCTTCACCAAACTCTCAAGCTTGCCTGTTGCTAAGTCTCTGATAAGCCACAAAGCAGCTTCTTTGGCAGACTGTTCATTTCCGTGCTGGGCTGCAACGAGCAGAAAAGTTGGCTTCTTCCGGTTTAGATCAAGAGGAGAATCAGCTCCCTCTTCACTTATGATACACAGGTAGAGGTCTTTTGAAGGATAATTTCTTCTATCTCTTGTCTGGCCGATTATCTGGACTTTCGTCTTTTCTGAAAGATGACTCACGCGGCTTAAAAATTCCGTTATTTCTTCATATTGGCTGTATTGGGTGTAGTTTGTATCTTCGGCAGGGGTCTTGACAGTTTCCGCCCATGAAATGAAAGAAGAAAATAAAAGGAAAAAAATTGCTAGAATCAAAGCTTTAAAATATCTTTTACCAAACATTATAACCTCCGTTTTTTTTATAAGATTGCAGCACGCCCTCCGGCTATTTAAAATGATATACCCTATTAGATTGCCAAGCTTCCTGCGGTCGCTGGCAATGACATATCCGATCAAGATGTAAAATAGAAATAATCATAGACAAATTTGGCAATCTGAGCGATTATTTGTTCCACATCTTTTTCCTTCAAGGTCATATCTTTCGTAAAAATCGTCAAGGCTACCTGGCCCAAATTGTCAGGCAAGTAGATTATTCCGCTGTCGTTGACTGTTCCTCCGATTGTACCCGTTTTATGAGCAACTTTTGTTCTACCTGGAAGATCACCCTTGATCCTCCCCTTTCCTGTTTGACATTCAAGCATTACGGAAAGAATGAGATCACAGCTCTCCTCATCAAGCACTTCTTTTTTGTAGATCATCTCTAAAAGCCTGTTCATAGCTCGAGGAGTGCTCTGATCCTTCATTATCTGACTAAATTTTTTTGAAGCATCCTCAAAGGCTTCAGGATCCTTCTTTCTCGCAGCTCTGTAAACCTCAGAGAATTCATCAAGGGAAATTCCTTTGTATTTCTCATAATCCAATCCGACAAGATCCATTATAAGATGCTGGCAGGTTCTGTTGACTGTAATCTCTGCTATTCCATAACTTCGAAGACGGTTGTTTACATTCTCAGCTCCGACCTTGGTCAAAAGGATATCTGTGGCTGAATTATCACTTATGATCATCATCATGGTTATGAGGTTTCTCAAAGACAGCTTAATTCCCGGTGCCTCCAGGTCAGAAAGCATACCACTGCCAAGGTGCTGATCTGTCTTTTGGATGCTTATTTCATCTTTTAAGGTGAATTTCCCTTCTTTAATCTGAGCTAGAACTTCAACCAGAATAGGAACCTTAAAAACACTGGCCATCGGAAAATTCATATCGCCGTTTATGTACAGCTCCTGACCCGATTCCAAATGCTTGACAGCCACACCAACTTCCCCTTCTGTTCCACGAATAATCCCTTCTATCTGTTTTTTTAGTCTTTCGATTCCTGTTGGAGCTTGAGCTTCTTGTTCCGCCCAAATAGAAAACTGCATAAAGACGATAAAAAAAACTAAAAGAACTGTAATTTTAGATATTTTGGATCGCATATACTCCTCCTCTGTTAATAAATCTTATCTATTAATAAATCATATCTTTTTAGATTTTCTCTATGCTCTGTGATGAAATAAAATTCATTTCTACTCTACTCCAGTCAATTTATCAACTTCCTTGTCCTTTCTTCTCAGGAGGTTTGAACTTCAATAAAACTTCTATCTGTTGAGCATCTCTGAGGAGACAGAATTTTACTTCATCATCCCATTTGAATCCGGCTAAATAGATTCTAAGCTCATTTATGTCAGAATAGCTCTTTCCATCGACCGAAAGAACGACATCTCCCTTCTCAAAATTTACATTTTTAGAAACTCCATCTATTGGTTTGCTTTCGATTACCAAATTATCCAGCCTGTCAAATTTCTTAAATCTCAACCCGATGGAAGGAAAAATAGGCATCTTTTCTTCATTAATGCCCCAAACATAATCTGCAAGACTCCTTGCTACTTTAATGCTCTTTTTCCCTTCAGGGATAACAACACATATAACTGTTTTAAGGGGAAGGCGATTTTTTTCGTATGCCCGGCGGTTTATCCCCAAATTATAAAGAAGATGACCTGAGCCGGCCAGAACAACCATCTTTCGTCCCCCTCTCTCTCGGGACTGGAGAGCATTAAAAGCCATAACCTCATCCCAGGCAGATTGAGCCCGGTAAAGCCCCTCGAATACCATGTCCAGACCTCCACCTTTCATCTGATGAGGGAGTTCCATTGACTCAAAAATCGTTCGAACAAGGACCCTGTGTTCTTCATGAGAGATTTCGGGCTTGGGAACGGCTATTTTTTCATCTTCTGAGAGCTTATCCCAACCTTTCATCCTGATTTTTTTGATGATTGCTCTCGGAGCATTCAAGGCATATAGGGGAATTTTATTGTTTTTAGCAAGTTCAAATATCTTTTCATAAAAACCAAAATTGAAATTCCAATTGACATACCATCGAGATTCTCGAATGAACTCGTCCTGGGAAAGGATAGCCATGCTCCATTTATTCAAAGCTTCCTGGAAACTGACAGGAAACATCTCCAAGCCAATGGATAAATTTCTATCTTGCTCGTATAATGCCTGAATTATCTTTGATTGAATATCGTGCATAGGCAGGCTGTCGTGAGTTTCTCCTACATAAATGAATTCACTTTCTTTCATCTCCTTAATCATTTTTTGGAAAGGAATTTGGCTCCCCTCGCGTGCTGAATAAATTTTCCCCGCTGCAACATCCATTGTTTTATCTTTGAGCTTTTTGTCCCCGATCTTGAGAAGCAGGATTTTATCCTCTTCTTCCTGTCCGTAGAGAATGGAAAACGTTAAAAGGAAAATCGAAATTGCCGTGATTTTTTTAATGGTCATTCTTTCTCTCACTTTATATTTTTTTGTGTATCATATCTCCGATTTTTTGTTGATGTCAATTTACTTATGCGTCTGTTTACATTCCCTTATCTTGAATTTATACTAACGGAAGCAAAATCTTTTCATGAAATACCAAAGCACAGAACCAAAAAAAACAATCCGAACATTTGCCCTCGCCTCCTTTCTGAATGACTTAGGCTCTGACATGATCTATCCTGTCTGGCCTCTGTTTGTGACGACAATTTTAAGAGCAAACATGGCTGTCCTGGGTTTTTTGGACGGACTCGGAGAAGCTCTTGTCTCCATCTCCCAGGCCGGTTCAGGGTACATATCGGACAGAATCAAAAAAAGAAAGGTCTTTATCTGGACAGGCTATCTACTTGGAGCCCTCTCGAGACTGGGTTATGCGATCTCAACAATCTGGCCGCATCTCGTTCCCTTTAGAGTATTGGATCGTGCGGGAAAAATCAGAAGCGCTCCACGCGATGCTATAGTCGCTGATTTTTCAACCAAAGAAAACAGGGGCAAAAACTTTGGTCTTTTGAGAGCCATGGATCACCTGGGTGCAGTGTTTGGTATTCTTATCTGTATTGTACTTTTCAGTATATTGGGATACAGAGTTTTATTTGCCCTGGCAGCCATCCCCTCGGTAGTCAGTGCCTTCCTTGTTTTTACTTTAATCAAAGAAAGAAAAACTGGGCCGATCAAAACCTACAAAGGAATCTCACTGAAAGATTTGGACAGGAACTTCAGGCTTTTCCTTGTTTTAAGTTCGCTCTATGCTCTAGGAGCCTTCAGCTATTCTTTTTTACTTATCTACGCCAAAAAATTTGGCTTTAGGCTGTCCTTTGTCCCAGTCCTTTATTTAATCTTTACGATCTCTGCCTTTCTTTTCTCTTATCCTTCCGGAAGGCTCTCGGATAAGATAGGAAGAAAATATGTACTCTTAATCTCTTACCTTTTCTGGATCGCAGTCTGTCTTGGCGTAATTTCCGAACCAAATCGAATGATGATAATATTCATCTTTATTCTTTATGGAGCTCATAAGGGAGCCTTAGAGCCTGTGCAAAGAACCTTTGTCTGCGAGCTTGCTCCCCCAGAATTCAGAGCAAGCTGCTTGGGCGGATTCCAGATGATAATCGGTTTATGCGCCCTGCCCGCTTCCTTTGTCGCAGGAGTGCTCTGGGATACACTCGGCTTTCTTGTCCCCTTCTATCTTTCGCTCATTCTTACACTCGTATCGGGAATTATGCTCCTTTTTATAAAAAAACGTTAGTCCACGACTCATATCATGATTTTTACAATTCAGAATATTATTTTGGTTCCCTTGCTTTGCAAACTCATAAAAATGGTTTTGCCTATTTATTCTTCTTCCTCTTCTGGTCTAATCCGGCCTTCTTTGATGGCCTCTTTAATGACTTTTTGATGAAGGTGGATTGGAACTTCTTCGTAATAAGAAAATTCCATGATAAAGGATCCCCTGCCCCCAGTGATTGATGTGAGGGTAGGTTCAAAATCCAGCATTTCGGCCATGGGAACCTGGGCTTTTATGATGCGCAAATTTCCCCTCTGCTCCATACCCTGAACCTTCCCTCTTCGCCCGTTAAGGTTTCCCATGATGTCTCCCATGTAGGCTTCGGGCGTGTAGACTTCAATATTCATGATAGGCTCAAGCAGTGTTGACTTTGCTTCTTTCATCCCTTTTTTAAAAGCCATAGAGGCAGCAACCTTGAAGGCGATATCGGAAGAGTCAACATCATGGTAAGTGCCATCATACAGGATTACCTTAAAACCAATAACAGGATAACCAGCTATCACACCTTTTTTTCGCGCTTCTTGAATTCCTTTCTCGATAGAAGGAATGTAGTTTTTAGGAATAGACCCTCCGAATATTTTATCTACAAATTCAAAATCCTTTCCTTTGGGGAGAGGCTCCATTTTTATCCTAACGTCTCCATACTGCCCGCGGCCTCCTGTCTGTTTCTTATACTTACCCTGAACATCTGATTTTCCTTTAATGGTTTCCTTGTAAGGTATTTTAGGAGGTTTGAGCTCAACATCTACATTATATCTCTTTTTTAACCGATTGGTAATGATCTCCACATGGAGCTGGCCGTTCCCAGAAATGATTAATTCGTTTGTTTGGGGCTCCCTTTCAATTCTTACTGTAGGGTCCTCTTCTGTAATCCGGTGAATTGCCTGGGAAATTCTATCCTCATCTGCACGGGTTTTGGGTTCAATGGCAAAGGAGATAGATGGCTCGGGAAATCCGATAGGAAAAAATTCAACAGAACTCCCCTTGGCACAAAGTGTATCTCCTGTTAAGGTTTCTTTTAATTTAGCCGTGGCTACAATATCACCAGCTTTAGCCTGCCCTGCTGGTATCTGTTCCTTTCCTTGAAGGAAAAAAAGTCCTCCCAGCTTCTCAGCCCCATCCTTACTGGAATTCATTACAGTTGAATCCGGGTTTACTCTTCCGGAGAAAACTCTCAATAAGGAAATTCTTCCGGTGTAGGGATCGGAAATTGTTTTAAAAACTAGAGCAGAGAAAGGCTGGTCAAGAGAAAGCTTAACAGTTCCCTTCTCTCCTTCTATTTCTCCTCTCTCAAGAGGAGAAGGCAAAAAATTCACAATTCCGTCAAGGATAGGTTGAGCTCCTATGTTTAAGAGGGCAGACGCAATAAAGATGGGAAATATCTGCCTCTTGAGTATACTTCTCCTAAGGCCCTCAATGAGCTCCTCAGGAGAAAGCTCTCCTTTTTCAAAATATTTTTCCATCAATTGCTCATCGTTTTCGGCAACCATCTCTGTCAGCTCTTCAAACTTCTTGTCAGCTTCCTCTTTTAAGTCTGAAGGAATCTCTTCTTCTTTGAATTTTCCGCTTTCATTCTTTTCAAAAATGTAAGCCTTTCTGCTGATTAAATCCACAACTCCAGTAAACTTTTCCTCTTCTCCAATCGGGAGCTGAATTGGAACAGCTTGGCGACCGAAAACTTGATGGATGGATTCTACAGTTCGTATATAGTTGGAGTTTTCCCGGTCTAATTTATTGATGATAAGGATTCGAGGAAGGTTAAACTCTTTGAGCATTTCCCACACTTTTTCTGTTCCGACCTCGATACCTGCTACTCCACAGATCACAACCGCTCCTGAATCCACTGCTCTCAAGCTCGCTCTTGTATCCCAGAGGAAATTAGTATAACCAGGACAATCCGCAATATTAACCTTGTGGCCATTCCACTCTAAAAAACAGACAGCCGAATTGATAGAAATCTTTCTTTCTATTTCATCTGGATCATAATCAGTCACTGTATTGCCTTTCTCAACTTTTGTAAATCTGGTTGTTACCTTCGAATTAAACAAGAAGGCGGATGTCAGTGAGGTTTTCCCTGAAGATCCATGACCGATGATTGCAATATTCCTGATTTTATCTGCAGTATAATCTTTCATTTTGGAGCCTCCTTAGAAATACTAAATTCGATTCGTAATAACTTATATTTTCGGCTTCTTTTGAAAAATGACAACGGATATAATACAACAAAAATCCCCTTCTTCTCAAGATAAAAAAAAGTAAAAAAAGGGGACAGGCCTCTTTATACTCGGTAATTAGGCTACACTTTCTGTGATGATATATAAGATAATAGTGTCATTGCGAGCGACCAAAGGGAGTGTGGCAATCTCATAAAAAAAAGTTGAGATTGCCGCGTCGCTACGCTCCTCGCAATCAGGCTGTGTCACAATTCAAAAATATGAAAAAGTTTGATAAAAATTTCCCATTTAAGGCTATAATTAAGGTGAACAAGCATTTTAGAGACTCTTTTTTAGGTAGAATGTTTTGTTTGTTTCCCATTTTAAATCTGGCAATTAATTGCGACACAGCCTGAATGACATCAAAAAGTGTTACCGAATTATTGAGCTAGTACACCTGTCCCCTTTTTTCTTTTTTTTCTTCCAGCTTGTCTAAAAAGCTTTTTAAATCTTCCGGCAAGGGAGAAGAAAATTCAACCTTCTCTTGTGTCTCAGGGTGGATAAACGAAAGACAAGAGGCATGAAGGAAAAGACGTGGAAAGCTTGGCTTTGACTTTCGACGTCCATAACGGGTATCACCTGCTAAAGGATGGCCAGAGGCAGCCATGTGGACTCTTATCTGATGAGTCCTTCCTGTGAGCGGTTTTATTTCCAGGAGCGAAAATTCTTCATATTCTTTCTGGACAGAGTAGTAAGTTTCGGCCTCCCTTGGTTTTTTGGTTTTCACCGAAATCCTCTCTCCATGCTTTACATGACGACCTATAGACCAACTTATTTTCCCCTTTTTTTCGGGCATTCTTCCCCATATAAGCCCCAGATAGGTCTTTTCCACTTCCCTCTTTCTGAATTGCTGCTGGAGCAGCTTATAAGCTTTTAGGTTTCTGGCGACAACCATCAATCCTGATGTTTCCTTATCCAAACGATGGACAATCCCTGGCCTCTCTTCTGGGCCAACTTCCTTGAGATCCGGAAAACGGTAAAGTAAAGCATTGATAAGAGTATGATGCCTCTTCCCTGCTCCAGGGTGAACGATCATCCCTGAAGATTTATCAATAATTGCTATATGATCATCGCTGTAAAGCACATCTATAGGTATGTTTTCGGATTGAATCTCTAGAGGCTTCGCAAGTTCATATTCTATCTCCACCTTCTCACCCGACTTCAACTTATAGCTTGACTTTCTGGCAATTCCGTCGACCTTGACCCTTCTCTCCTCGATGAATCTTTGAACCTGAGATCGTGTCAGTTCATTGATTCTCTCGGATAGGAAAACATCCAGCCTCTGATTTAATCCGGACAAGGGAGCAGTCAGGAATTCTCTTTTAGGCACTTTTCCTTTTTCTCAGGATGAGAAGCAGAGTCACTCCGGCAATCAAGCCCAAAATGCAAAAAAGCTGGGGGATAGAAAGGCTGAGGTATGGAGAGGGATTGCGGAAGAGGAAGGCTTTGTCAGGATGATCACCCCGATAAAATTCAACAATATACCTTATTATGGAATAATTTATGATATAGAAGGAAAAAACCTGCCCATCAAATCTTTTCTTCTTCAGGATAAGAAATAAAACGAAAAAGTTCAGAAAATTCAAAGCAGCCTCATAAAGCTGAGTCGGATGAAGAGGAATTCCGAGGGGAACGCCCGTTAGGTCACTGGCATATTTATTGTTAAAAATCACTCCCCAGGGTAGAGATGATGCCGTTCCATAACAGCATCCTGCACTGAAACAGCCAATTCGGCCAAACCCATGCCCCAAAGCTAAAGCTGGCGCGACAATATCAGCTGCTTTCCAGGTGGGAATTTCATGTCTCCGAAAATACCAGAGAGCAAAAATAATCCCAAAAGTGAGTCCGCCCTGAAAAACACCTCCTGAACGCGCCAAGCTTAGAAGCTCCCGCCAGTAACGCATATAATAGGAGAAATTTCCGACAAGAAGAATAAGTTTGGCCCCGATTAAAGAAACAATGATTGTGTAGAAAGCCATATCTATGATTTTCGAGCTGGGAAGGTTCTGTTTTTTAGACTGGACGAAAAGAAACAACAGGGCACAAGCAACTCCCACTGCCATCATAAGCCCATACGTATGAATGGTTATCGGACCTATCTTTAAGATGATGGGGAACATTTTAACCCTTTTCTAAAAAAGAATATAAAAATAATAAAAACAGCACCAATCGTTATACTGGCATCAGAAATGTTAAAGGATGGCCAGTGCCATTTTTTTACATAGAAATCCAGAAAATCTATCACATATCCCCTGAAGATTCTATCTATCAAATTACCCAGAGCCCCTGCCAGGATAAGAGATAGCGAAATTATCAGAAGCCTCTCTGAAGTCGGAGTCTTGAAAAAATAAAAGACAACAAAAACCAAAGCTGCCAAAGAGGCCAGCGTTAGCATTACGTAGAGAAACTGGCTTCCAGATTGGGAAAAAAAACCAAAGATTGCTCCGCGGTTTCTTATATGAGTGAGATTAAAAAAACCGGGAATAATGCTTTTACTGTTCAAAAAAGGTATCTTTTGGGCTACGATCGCCTTAGTCAGCTGGTCAGTAGCAAGCAAGATGAGAATGAATAAAAAATAGAATATTCTGCGGTTCATGAATTTATCATCTTCACCACTTCCTCGCAACGCTTACAGAAGTGGGGATATTCAGAGCTTTTTCCTACATATGGAGAAAAATTCCAGCATCTCTGGCATTTTGCCCCTGGAGCCTTTGAGATCTCTGCCTCTAACTCTTCGCCAGATTGAGGTTGAAGCTCCACAGCAGAAACAATGAAAAATGAGGGCAGCTCCTTTTTGTACTTTTTCAAAAGCTCCTGTTGAGAAGAGGGAACTCTTAGGACTACCCTTGCCTCCAGAGAATTCCCGATGCGCTCTCCTTCTCTTGCTATCTCAAGCTCTTTAAGGACTTTCTCTCTAACGGGTAACAGACTCTCACCTTCTTCAAACAAAGCATCTTCCAGCCACTTCTCCTTGAATGCCGGAAATTCCTCTAAATGAATGGACTCCCCTTTTCCCTTAAAGGCAGGCAAAATTTCCCATACCTCTTCTGCTGTAAAAGGCAAAATCGGAGCCATCAACGCCAGCGTGGATTTAAGCAGATTAAAGAGAGCTGTTTGAGCTGATCTTCGAAACTGTGATTTTTTACCAGAACAATAGAGCCTATCCTTGAGTATATCCAAGTAAAAAGAACTCAACTCTACAGTGAAGAAATTGTAGATAGTATGAAAAATAATATGAAACTCATAATTCTCGTAGGCTTTAAGGATCTTTTTCCCTGTCCTGAAACATTTTTCCAGTATCCATCTATCTAAAAACTCCATCTCTTGAGGAGTAACACTCTCTTCATCTGGAGAAAAGTCGTTAATATTCCCCAGGATAAATCTCCACGTATTTCTGATCTTGCGGTAAGCTTCAACAAGCCTCTGCAAGGTCTCCTGTCCGAAACGCGCATCTTCTTTGTAATTGAGCATCGCTACCCAAAGCCTAAGGATTTCGGCTCCATTTTGAGAAATGATTTCTTCAGGGTCGATGAAATTTCCAAGGGATTTAGACATTCCCTTTCCCTTCTCATCCAGGACAAAGCCATGGGTTATGACGGACTTGTATGGAGAAGCCTTTTTTGCAGCAACTCCCACGAGAAGCGAGCTGTTGAACCAACCTCTGTATTGGTCATGACCCTCCACATAGACGTCCGCTGGCCAGGGTAGATCACTCCTTCTTCCCAAAACATTATGGCTTGCTCCAGATTCAAACCAAACATCAAGTATGTTTTCTTCTTTATTGAATTTTTTTGAACCGCATTGAGGACATTTTGAATTTGGAGGAAGAAGCTCTTCTGCTTTTTTTGCGAACCAGGAGTCAGAACCATTTTTCGAAAAGATGTCTGCAACCCTGAGAGTTATTTTTTCGTCAGCAAGAATGTGTCCACAATCATGACAGTAAAATGCTGGAATGGGAACACCCCAGGACCGCTGCCGGGAAATACACCAGTCTGGTCGAGCTTTCACCATGTTCGCGATTCTCTCTTCTCCCCAGGGGGGAATCCAGCGAACCTTCTTTATCTCCTTCATCGCCTTTTCCCTCAAATCATTTTTATCCATGGAGATGAACCACTGTGCCGTTGCTCGAAAAATCACAGGATTCTTGCACCGCCAGCAATGGGGATAGGAATGGACAATCTCATTTTCTTTCAAAAGAGTGCCATCTCTCTTCATATCCTCAGTAATAGATTTATTGGCATCAAAAACATTTATCTCGCCATATTTTTCGACCTGGGGAATAAACTTTCCTTCGCTATCTACTGGAGTATAGATATCAAGACCATAGGCTATTCCCGTCAGATAGTCTTCATGACCGTGGCCGGGAGCAGTATGAACACAGCCTGTACCCTGGTCAAGAGTTACATAATCAGCCAAAACAAAAACAGACTCTCTATCAATAAAGGGATGACCAGCTTTTAAACCCTCCATATCTTTTCCGAGAAAAGTCATGAGAATTTTAGTCTTTTTGAATCCCAACTCTTCAGCAAGAACAGGGATCAACCGTTTGGCCGCAATATAGACTTCTCCGTCGGCCTGGAAAGCAGCATATTCATAGTTCGGATGAAAAGCTATGGCCAGATTTGCGGGCAAGGTCCAGGGAGTTGTGGTCCAGATTAGGACAAAGACTTTTTTCGTCTTTAACGCAGGAAATTTTTTGGAAAGATCTGAAATCATAGGGAATTTTACATAGATAGAAGGAGACTTACGGTCTTCATACTCTATTTCAGCTTCAGCTAATGCTGTCTGGCAGTGGGGACACCAATGAACAGGTCTCTTTCCTTTGTAAACATTCCCTGAAGCAAAAAAGGCAGCCAGATAACGAATGACTTCCCCTTCATACTCGGGGTTCATGGTTAGATAAGGCTTTTCCCATTCGCCAAAAACTCCTAATCTTTTGAATTGGGCTCTCTGGATATCAACGTATTTAAGTGCATACTTTTTACATTCTTCCCTAATTTTTATGATAGAAAGTTCTTTCTTCTTTTTTCCTAAGAGTTGGTCTACTTTTATCTCGATAGGAAGACCGTGGCAATCCCATCCTGGTAAATAAGGAGATCTGAAGCCCTGCATGGTTTTTGTCTTGACGATGAAATCCTTTAAAATCTTGTTCATCGCAGTCCCCAGATGAATACTCCCGTTGGCATAGGGAGGGCCGTCATGCAGAACAAACGAAGGACTCTTCTCTCTCTTCTTCTGAATTTTCTGATAAAGATCTATTTCCTCCCATTTTTTAATAAGCTCAGGTTCTCTTTGCGAGAGCTTTGCCTTCATAGAAAAAGACGTCTTCGGGAGGTTTAAAGTATCTTTTGTCTTCTCGCCGTCTGCCATAATTTTCTCCAGCTCGTATCTTTTTAATTTCCTATTATAAGATAAGTTATTTTATTTCTCTACACCAAAAAGTCAATGTCATGGATTAAGACTTCAACCATTTCCGATTCTGTGATTAGAAAAGGTTTTGGGAAATAGCCTCGCTCCCCTTCAGATTTTTAACGCCATTCTCCATTCGCTCTTCTCGGCGGCTGCGTAACTCGCGCCGCTCAGACATACTCGCCGCCCGACTCCGTCGGGTCCCCTTGAAGAGCGAATTCCGAAGGCTAAATCTTCAATGGTCGCTGCAGCTATTTCCCAAAACCTATGCCTCCAATACAGCGAATATCCATCACGGATTTGGAGATGCTTCCCTTTAGGCCTTTATAAATTTTTCATGCCTGTTTGACGGAAAATTATTAAAAGTACAGATAGACAGAATTAATCCAGTAAATAGTGGGACCCCAGGCTTACCGGGTTACCTAAGGCTGCATAAGTGATCAACAGAGCAACTTGGATTCCGTGTTTCAATCCCACCACTTTCGCATCCATTCTTACTTCTTTGTAAAACTTCTCGATCCTGTGGCGGAGATAATCCAGGTCAGCTCTCGCCCTCTCCAGACGCTTTTCTGTCCGAATGATCCCCGCATAATTCCACATGGTTGACCGGATGGATATCCAATCCTGATTGATCAAAGCCAGGTCAACCTCCTCCCCTTTTTCAGGATAATACCATTCGTGGATATCTGAGGATTTATAAGACACCGCAGGATTAAAATGGGAGGCTATATATTTGGAAGCCCTCGTTCCCCATACCAGGCCTTCTAAAAGTGAGGTTGAGGCTAAACGGTTTGCACCATGGACGCCAGTACAAGAAACCTCCCCCACAGCAAAGAGACTTTTGAGCGAACTTCTTCCCCATTCGTCAACAAGAATTCCGCCGCAGCAATAGTGGGCAGCGGGAACAACGGGGATGGCTTCCTTTGTTATGTCTATTCCATATTTTAAGCATGTCTTGTAGATATTGGGAAACCTTTTTTTGATATCAACTTTCGCATAAGAAGCCAAATCCAAGTAAACATAACTTGAATTACTGTTTGTCATTTCCTCATAGATAGCCCTTGTCACCTCATCCCGCGGAGCCAGTTCTCTCTTCTTGCTGTAATTCTCCATAAAGGTCTGGCCCTCTTTGGTCTTCAATCGGGCGCCTTCTCCTCTCACCGTCTCTGATATCAAAAAACCATCTGCATCCCGATGAAAAAGAGAAGTGGGATGAAACTGGATGTATTCCATATTTACAATCCTGGCTCCTGCCTTGTAGGCCATAGCGTAGCCATCTCCGATGGCTCCCCTGGGGTTGGAAGTATAAAGATAGACGGTTCCGCAGCCGCCTGTAGCCAGGATCGTGTAGTGGGCAAAAATCGTGTTAACCCTTCCGCTTTCGTTATCTAATACATAAGCTCCGATGCACTGCGGTTCTTCATAATAAAATGTTGGATTTTTAGAATGATGGGGCACAGTCAGCAAATCCACAGCGGTATAATCAGCGAGAAGTGTCACATTGGAGTACTTCTTTAAAGCCCGGATAAATTTTTCCTCTATTGTCTTACCTGTCGTATCCTTTATATGAAGAATCCGCCTCCGAGAGTGTCCGGCTTCCTGCGCATAATCTAAAGAATCTGGAGAACTCCTGGCAAAAGGGATTTTGAGATCTTTAATCAAGATATCATCTACAGCCTTTTTGCCTTCACTGACCAAAATCTCAACAGCTCCGGGATTATTGATACCATCACCGGATTGAATTATATCGTCTTTCAAGAGCTCTGGACGGTCATCGTATCCAAGAGAAACGATCCCTCCTTGGGCATAATACGTGTTTGACTCTTCAAGCTTAGAATTTTTGGTTACCACGATCACTCTTAGCCCGCTTTTAGCTGCTTCCAAAGCTGCACTGGCTCCAGCAATACCACAGCCAATTATCAGAATATCTGCATTTAAACTCTCTTTTTCACTCATGATCGCCTATCTTAAAAACTCAATGCTTATGTCCACAGATTTGGAGGAATGAGTTAAGCTTCCCACAGAGATAAAGTCAACTCCCAAGGAAGCTATCTCTTTGACTCTTCTTAAGGAAACTTTGCCTGAAACTTCCAAAGGAACTTTCCCTTTCACTCGTTTGACAACTTCTTTCATTGCTTCTTTCGGCATATTGTCGAGCATAATCATATCGGCCCCGCTTTGAACAGCCTCTTGAACTTCTTCTATGCTGGTAGCTTCTACCTCAACTCTCACTCCAGGCTTTATTCTTTCCTTAGCACTCTTTACAGCCTGAGAAATGCTGCCAACAATCCTCAGATGGTTATCCTTTATCAACACCATTTCAGAAAGATTGAAGCGGTGATTCATACCTCCACCCATCTTCACCGCATATTTTTCAAGGCTTCTCAAGCCAGGTGTTGTTTTACGGGTATCAAGAATCTTTGTTTTTGTTCCTTGAAGAGCCCCAACAAACTTCTGCGTGGTTGTGGCAATTCCAGACATTCTTTGGAGAAAATTAAGAGCTGTTCTCTCTCCTTTGAGGAGAGAAATCGAACTCCCTTGAATCGTGGCTAATGTCTGGCCTTTTCTGAACTTCTGTCCGTCATTTAAATTCTTCTTAAAGACAATGGATGGGTCAATTTTATGAAAAACTCTCTCGGCAACATCAATCCCTGCCAGAACTCCTTCTTCTTTAGCTAAAATTATTGCCTCTGACTCAGAATCTGCAGGGATAATGTTTTCAGAGGTGATATCACCCTGAGGCATGTCTTCTTTTAAGGCAGTCTCGATGAGCGCATCTGTCGCATCTTCTTTCATTTGAATAAATTATAGATTTTTCCCTTAGCTCAGTCAATAAGCATCAATAAGGGGTCAGGTCTTGTTTTTTGCTTGTCTCAGGTCTTATAAGGGGGCAGGTCTTGTTTTTTGCTTGTCTCAAAAACCTTATACAAACGCTTTGAAATTTCATTGCCCCGATGAAAGCGACATGGATATCTCCTATCTTCAGGTGAGATTTTACCACGCTCCCCTGCCCATATATATAGAGCGGGGTCGCCCGCAATCTAATGCATTATTATAAATTGGGTTTGTATGAGTAAAAGCAAAAAGCAAGACCTGATAATCATCTAGAAGGGAAAACTACACGAAGGTTTATACACGTGGTAAAATTCAATAAAAAAAAGGAGGTTATCACGTGAAATAT
>Ga0307378_10004285_pt1 | contig 20454 bp, 26 predicted proteins | sample UN1MG_FD_202238 | JGI IMG/M metagenome (GOLD analysis project Ga0307378, IMG submission 202238) | Soil microbial communities from Risofladan, Vaasa, Finland - UN-1 | ecosystem: Environmental > Terrestrial > Soil > Coastal area > Acid sulfate soil | place: Finland: Risofladan, Vaasa | collected... | reverse complement strand
GGTTTTTTCCAAACATTTTTGCATAGTCCGTGCTGTCACTGAACCAAACACCCATGCTCTGAAAATCGGCTTTAATCGGCCTTTCTTTTAAATCTAAAGAGGCATTGTTGCTCGCATGATAAACCAATTTTTCAGATTCGAAAATCGATCCTGCAAGTGTGTTGGTCTCGTTTATAAACTTGCGATACATCGTCACTTGCCTTTGTAAATTCGATCAATAGGACCATATTCTTTTTCTACTTGTTTTATTTTCAGTATTTCTGATTTGCCTCCCCACTCAGGGACTTGAATCAAAGTATCTTTATCCAAGGCTACCGCACAATGCCGATAATTATTGCCGTTACCCCACCATAAAATGGCTCCAATTTCTGGAGTGTCTAGCCGAGGTTGTTTTTCAATTTTTGGAATGTTGGTGACGAGTTGAGTGAACAACCGACAATTTATATAATCGCTATTAGCGGCTTTTTTTGCTTTTTTTATGATTTCGTTTTTAGATGTTTCGGTTAGGGATAGCTCAATAATATTAGCGGCCAGTGCATTGGTTTCGTTTAGGAATTGGCGATACATGATTCTAGCCTCAGCTTTTATTAGTTTGCCGAACGAAAATTCTAACAGCTTCAAAGCCAGTTTCACACCGGCCATTGTCATATTGAATTTCGACATCGCCAAAATAGGTGCCTGCGGCTGAGACATCGCCACCACTAAGACAATACTCATAAAGACCTGTTGAGACGTTCACACCGCTGGTTAGCTCATGTCCGGTGTTCGTCTTCTCACCGCAAAACTTTTTTATATGAAAAAAGACACCGCTGACGCCACTCGTTATGGGATCACCGTTGCAATCCTTAATCGAGAATTGGAGCTTAGGTCCGGTATCATTTTGAACTAAACTTATCGACGAATTGCTCATACGACCAACCACCACGCAAACATTAAGTGTTTGATTAAAATAAACATCTGTCGCTGCCATTATTTAGCCTTCTATCTTCAGCTGAAGCTTTTTTTGCAAGTCGCTGCACATCTTTGATGTACTTCTTACGCTGATTACCATCGTTTCGGCTCTTTCTACTATAACGCCAAAAAACATAGTAAGCAGCCACTAATACTGTCACCACGACCAAGTGAACATCCATTATCTACTCCACAATCATTCACCTGTGAAATCAACTGCACTGGCTCGTTCATTTTGCATCCCATTTCACAAAATCAAATCGTGACACAAATCGGTCACATAATTTTGTGTCACCAAGAAATCACACCAATTGCTTACCAGTCATTAACGAGAATTTCTTTAATACCAACTACCCGACCAAATATTCGGTTGGACTTCAATGTCAGAGTCTGAACCAATTCTTTTCCGGTGGATAGAGACCACTCGCCTTTTTTGGCTAACTTAAAATCCATTGAACCCCATTTCCCACTGAGACCATTTTTAAGATAGCCAAAGACTAAAGTACCACCTTCGTCCTTTGAACAACCCAAACAACTCAGCGTTAAGACATCTATGCCCTCCGCTGCTGCCAACACAACCTCACCATCGATCAATTCTTGAAAAGCTATCGCAGCATTATAATCCTCACTCCGACTAGTAACCTCAATAATACCCCCTTCATCATCAAGATTGACAGAAATCTGGTGAATCACGTTGCCCTCTGGCTCACTAAGGATTTGAACCATGGGTGCCTCCATGACAGAATCGACAGCATTATGTCCCATTGGAAAGTACGTTAAAGCGCAGAATAAACTAAAACATGCAAACATAGGCTTCTCCTTTAGAATGAGTAAATAAAAATATGAATTGGGAAATCTGGTGGTTGGCTTAGAAATTGAAGGATAGGCTTGTTCTCATCAAACAGAACTTCATGCCCCTCATCAGGTAGGCACATTAAAGCGCAAAATAAGCTGAGACACTCAAACATAAGTTTCTCCTCATTACTGCGAAAGCTTCTCTCGCCAAATATTGGCATCCTCTTCGCAATCATTATTAACTTTGCGAAAATTACCCAAATGCCCGATCAAAAGATGGCAATTTATGCCGTATTTTTTGCGTGTGCATAGCGTTATTAAATTGTTTTCGTCTAACTCTAATTCGGGAGAAAGATGAAATGGGATTTTATGGTGGACTTGTAACTTAGACTTTCCTCCGCACACCGCACAAACAGGATTGGCCGAAACCCAGGCGTCACGCACCTCCATCCATTTATCCGAACGCTTGCTGGCAGCCGTCACTCGTCCCTGAATTCGATCTCTGACCATCTCTATGAAAGCAAACATTTCATTACCCTCATTTAAATGAAAACCTATTTAATAAGTATGTCATGCGAAGCCCGACAAACACAATATTTTATTTATTATTGGGATTGGGGTAAAATTATAGAGATGTTTTCACTTTAAAAATTTCCAGAGAGAGGTTTTCTTATGTCAGACATCTTTGCGCCAAAACATAAAATCAATACTAAAGTAAATGATCTTAAAGAACTGGAAGCGTTTGTTTCAGACGCTACCACCAACCAAGACTCAGTGAATTGGTCACAATCTCTTTTCAACATTCCATCTGCATGGTCTCGCACCATGGGTGAAGGAGCTAAAGTCGCTATTTTAGATACAGGGATTGACGTTGATCACCAGGATCTCGCTACAGCCGTAAAAGGCAGTAAAGATTTTACTAGCTCCGCTGGCGTGAATGACAAAAATGGCCATGGCACTCACTGTGCAGGCGTGATCGGTGCAAGGTTAAATGGAGTCGGCTTTGTTGGTATCGCTCCAAAATGCGATCTATATATTGCTAAGGTTTTAGGCGACAACGGTAGCGGAGATTATGACTCTATATCTAATGCCGTTGCATGGGCAGTCGATCAAGGAGTCGATATTATCTCTATGAGCCTTGGTGGTCCATCGTCTTCTCCTGGCTTGTTTGCTGCGATCCATTATGCCCTAGCTAAAGGCGTCTCTGTCATCTGTGCAGCTGGCAACGAAGGATCTGTTTACCAAAACTCTATAGGCTATCCAGGTCGATATGGTGGCGTCATTACAATAGCGGCTCATGATCAAGACGGAAACAGGTCTGGTTTTTCATCGAAGGGTGGCGAAATCGACTTTATGGCACCTGGAAGCGACATTTGGAGCACATACATTGATGGTGGCTATGCAAGTCTTTCTGGAACTTCAATGGCTACTCCTTTCGTTGCAGGCCTTGCAGCACTTGTCGTTGCTAGTCAAAAAGGAACACCAAACGAAATACGAAATTGTGAAGATCTCAGGACTCATTTAATGACAATGGCCTCTCACCCAGGCTACCATGACAACACCACCGGCTACGGTCCTCTCAATCCTCTAATATATTTTAGCAAATAAAAATTTTTTAAAAAAAACTAGGAGGAAACCCGATGGCTTCCTCCTTTTTTATTAGGACTCTTCGTCCGGTAAATGGTCTTTGCCATATACCACTTCGCTAGTTTGAGCATCGTAAGCCACAATGTTGAGGCCAGATAATCTCTCGTAATTCGAAAGAATTACAGGAATATCGATTTTTCCTGTCGTGCCTGCAACATAAGTCGAAAGATAATCTTTGCATATTGATGTCAGCAACGTGCCTTTTTCAGTACCTGGCTTTGCAAGCGATTCCATCTGTGTCATGGCCTTCACAACATCGTTGTATTGCGCCAAAGTAAAAGTAAATCTCAGAGTTTTTGTGCTTTTGCCGAGAGCTTCATCGCCACCATCTGCCTCTTCCAGCTCGCCATCTTCAAGCTTCTTTTTTTCCGATTTGCAAAGAGATTGAATTTCTCTGACAGTCAGAAAACCACCGTCCTGCTTTTCACCGATAATCTCTGGAATAATCTCCAAAGCATTGTCGGATGTGATCGACTTAGCGCCAGCGATCTGAGAGGCTTTTGTCCAGCCCATTTTTTTAACGGCCTCGACAAATGTTGAATATAAATCTGGCTTATCCGCTAAAATGCTTCGCAGCGAAATTTCTAAATATTCATAGGTATTTGCTAAGTAATATCCACGCCTTCTGGCCATTCCCAACTCTTTGTCGAGATATTCTGGGTATTTTGCATAGCCGACCAATTTATATAGTTCTTTGGACCGCACTCGATATAAATCCTCGGCTAAAGTCCAATAGTGGTTTTCTTCAAACTCTTCTAAAGCTTTATTTCGCTCTTTGATCCGTTGCAAACATTCCCTTGCTTCCTCAGAATCTTCTACGTCACCAGCGACTATGCTCTTGCCAGAAATCGGCTCTAGGCTACCAGTGTCTTCTTCCAATTCTACCGCTGCATTGGGATCTGCAAAAACTGCATCGGCTACATCGATCGGTGCTGCTTCATATTGCTCAACTTCGTCTACTACTTGACTTTCCATTCCAAAACTCCTAAATGATTTTTATCCGGTGTCGATCTATCTCACCAAACAATTTCTTGCTGTATTCGTTGTCTGCGTTCTTAATCGACCAATCATAAACAATGTGAGCTATAGCTAGGGCATCGCTCTCATCATAATTGTTCGTTTTAGCATAACCTTTGCCTTCAAGGCACTCCCTAACCATTTTCTTACCTTTAGAACTACTAGCAATGCCTTTACCTAACAAGTATTTTCTTACGCTTAGAGAGGCTAGAAGAATCGGCAAACTGCCGCCTATGTAAATTTGAGATTTGATAGTACCACCGAGGTCGGCCTGCATCGATAGCTTACCTTTGCTGGCAAAGCCATAGTTCTCGATCCCAATATGCTCGCATTTGTATTTCTTAAGAACGTACATCACATTGTTAGTGATATTGATCACTCGGACGAGATGATCTCGATGGCTTGCCGTCTTTTTCAAGTCGTAGCCAAAAGTAAAATATTGAGCCTTCAAAGGTGCAGTTATGATCGCTACGCCAGCCGATCGCAGCGAAAGGTCTAGGCCTGCTATGGCTGAAAAGGTCACGATACCTCCAAAGTTTCCTTGTCGTACCCAGGCCAGATGTCTGACTCCATGCTCTCACCGTATCGTAATAAACCACTTTCTATCGTTTTCATTGCCTGCTCCAATCGATTTTGAGAAGGCTTTAAAATCATGTAATCGTAGGGAGGGATTTTTTCAATCACCGCAAAACGAAATCCTTTTACATCAACGAATTGCTCAAACAGCGATAAATACCACATGGCTTGAATGTGATAGCCATATGTCACCATGTCACGCCATACTGAACCGTCCTCATAAGTCTGAACCTTTAATTCCCTGGTAGTCTTGATGTCCCAGAGAAACCCATCGTTATCTAAAAAATCGGCTTTAGCCTTGCAAGGGATGCCATTAATCTCACCAAAAACAGCGATCTCTTTACGATCCGATGGAATGTCCGATAGATCTAGCCCACTATAGAGTAGCTCACCCATGACTTTTAGATAGCCAATGTCTTTTGACTTGACGACGATTTTTCCCTCGTCCAGCCTTGCCTTCCTCCATTCCTTTGACTCTTTCGTTCGAAACTCACCCTCCCATTCAGCAAAATGCTGAGAGTAAAGATCCGGTTCCAAGGCGAAACAATGGATAGCCGATCCATCGTCTAATGCCTTCGATCTGCCACCAGGATTTTCAATGTTGTGTTTGAAAAAATGAGGACTTTTCAAAAATTTCTTAAAACCACTTTGGCTCAAATTTGGATGGCCGAAGTATTCCTTGTCAGATATTTTGACGATTCCTCTCATTTATTTTCTCTCTGCAATAATATGGATTGATACTTTAACCACTCGTCCATCCAACTTAGGCCAGTTTTTCAAAGCTTTTTCAGCGGTCTCTCTTGTCTTATATAAAAGGTTGGTCCTCGGGTTTATAAAATCTTTTGTTTCCTTGTTGAAAATCAAATAACCTGTTTTTCTGTTACTTATGTGAATTAAATCACCCATTATTACACTCACATTATACTTCTATACTCTAATAGAATTCTCTTCAATTTCATGGGATTTTTCCCTGCGTATCTATCGTAATATTTTGGTACATTTTTTATCTGATCACTATGATCAGATACGCAGATAGTCCGAGTAAATATGTCACATGATCGAATAGATTTAGCAATATCAAGTCCGGTCTTTTCACCGTGAACATTATAATCAAGAAGAACAATGTCAGGCTTGAAATTTGAAAACTCTATTAAGGCTTCATCACCATTGCTAAATGTTTTTATTATAGCCTTTGGAAATATCGACTTGCATACTGCTTGAAATAATAGCTGGCATTGATGATGATCCTCAAGAATCAATATCCTTAGCATCTGCCCACCTTTCTAATTCGATTTTTTCACCTTTAGCAAGTTGATACAAATGCTTGAATTCAGATAATGGCATCATAATCCAGTCTGATTCAACGCCATGATCCTTAAATCCTATGTTGAGAAAACGAACTGATAACAAAGGAATTTTTACTTTCGCTATCGCCTCTCTTGTAATTTTAATTAGCCACTCAAGCTTTATACTTATGGATGAATGCTTGGTTTGTTTCGCCTCAATTTGATACCGAGCCGAGCTACCATCGGACTTAGAATACATCGAAGCTCCTGAACCATTGTGACGCCTGCCATCTACTAGTTCAGCGATTTCTGTTTCTTGTGCAAAGACAGTCTTAGGACTGCTTTCATGATCTAGGGATTCGATGTTTCGATAGGCCTGCAACGGACTTGTGTTTTTCTTTTTTTTGATGAATCCACTCATTAAAACTTTCTATGGTGGGGGGTTTTGCGAGGAAAAAGTTAGTTCAGCCCTCCCCCGTCAGCCAAATTGCTGAGACCCCCCTCAAGAATGGCAATGTTATTGTCTTGGAAACATTTTTTTCATCAAATCTTCTTTTAGTAAGGAAAAGTTTTTAGGATCAATACAATATTTTTCCATCACATCTTTTTTTCTTTGGAAAACTTCATCATACATGCACCATATCTTTTTTCCCTTATCATCTTCATCCTCAGTATATATCCCAAGTTTACCAGCAAATTCCATTACTTCGGCAATTTCTATCACATTGCCAATTTTCCACTGGCCGTTTGGATGATCCGATAATGCCTGCTGATAAGAGCCGTTCACTCTCGGTGCAGCAACTTTATTTTTTTCTATTTTAAAATTGAAGGTTATCGTTTTTGGAACTTTTTTAGTCTCAGCATCCCAATAATCTAGTTTTGAAGCCCAAAAAAATACCTCGACCGAACTATAATAATCCTGGCCGTTGCCTCCTGGCTTGATCTTATTATCTCCAAACATGACTCCAATCTTTTGCCTAACCTGATTTACAATCATCAAAGTCGGAGCAATTCTTTTCTCTTCCTTAGCTATTTTGTTCATCCCCGCTTGCAGTTTTCGAAACATTAAATTGTTTTTACGTGCTGCAACACCAACATGATTTGTACTAGCTGAACCCTCAATTTCTGCAATCGGAGTCATCGCTGCCAAAGAGTCCAATACCAAAACGTCATACAAACCTGATCGAGTTAATGAATCGAGAACATCTATCGCCTCCTCTTGCGATTCAGGCCGTATCAACTCAAGATTACTTAAATCGACATCGAAGTTGAGAGCCCATTCCTCCAAAAATGTTCCTTCGGAATCTATCCAAGCGATTGAACAGGGCATCGCTTCGGCTTGCTCCTCGGCAGTCATCGTCCAGATATATCTATTAGTGCGACTATCTCGCTTTTGAGCGTCAGCTACAGCCCTAATAAATGCAGTTGTTTTGTTAGATGATTTCTGTCCCCACGATATGATCATCCGTCCTCTCGGCCAGCCACCGCCTAACGCATGATCAAGTGAGAAACTACCCGAACTAATTCTAGGCGCACCGACATATTCTCTTGTCGATGCTTTAGAGGCCGTGCCAGCGCCATACTGCTTGTTGATTGCAGCCCTTATGTCGCTTTGTAACTTTGCTCTTTTTTCTATAGCAGTCTCTACTACAGTAACCTTATCGGACGGCACGAGCCTCGTGTGGTTCTCAGAGCTTTTTTCTTTTTCTTTCTTTTTGGCCACTAGTTCCCACTATTTATATCTTTTACGCTTTTTTTCTCGATTTTCAGAATTTCTTGCTTTTACCTTTTGTACCTCTTTTAGCAAAAAAGATTTAGCTGTTTCTTTTATTTCTTCGAGAGCTATCTCTTTCTCATTAGGCCTGCAAAAATCCTCTATGCCAACGTCACATCGATAAAACATAAAATCGCCTAGAGAAAGAGTATGACCACAGTTTACTTTCACCTTCGAGTATTGACCTTCCTTGAATTCCTTAGTCGTCAAAATTTCTCTTGTGATTTCTGGACGAGATTGAGTATCGCCTATATCAAACATAGAATCAGTTTTAGATCCCAACGATTGGCTTATAGTCACCTCTGTTTCTAGTGAGACGTTTTCTTCCTCTAGTGCTTTAGACAATTCTTTTCCAGCTTTTGTATGTTTGCCAAAATCTACCATTCCCGATCTAACTCCTTCAGTCCAACGATTTTCCAGTTTAGCCGAGAATATAGTTTGACTCTCGACATCAACAAACCTTCAAATGATCTTAACTGCTCATCGCAATAATCAACAACCATTGCATGGTGAGCCTTTTTTACAATAATCGGCTTACCGTCTTCAAATTTTATATCAGGCCTGCATATTCTTCCGACTACTTGCTCAACATCGGATAAAGGCGTGGTAAGAAATAATGTGTCAAGTCTTCTTATGTCGATACCTTCCTTTGCAAGCTGCATTGTAGCATAAACAACATCACACCTCGAAGCCGCTTCTAATTCTGACCTTTTTGTGTCCTTGTCTTTACCGCCTATATACAAACCCTGAGACACAGTTTTTTTAAAGAACGGATCTTTTTCGGTCATCTCTTTTACTAACTCGATTACATCGTAAAAAATCTTTTTACGCTCACCCATCACCAATGGATTACGACCGGACTTCAAAGCTCTCACAATATCCTGCGCTATAAATAGATTTCTCTCTTTACATCTAGCTATAAATCCAAGCTGAGTCGGCTTTGTAAAGCTATTCATATCAAATATTTTATCGTCCAAATGGCCGGTCTTTGAATTAACTTGCTGCCATTCTTTTCTTACAGCCCTAAAAGGCGTGTACCGAACATATATGACAGGATTGATTCGAAACTTGTCATCAGCTTTGACAATAATTTCTCCCAATACCCACTTAAAAACATTGATACATCCATCTGCTCGACGAATCGTGCCTGACATACCTAGTGAATATTTTGTTGAGAATTTTGGAGCGACTTTTCCGAACTCGGAACTGCCGTAGCGATGAATTTCGTCGCAAATCATAGTTCTAAAATAACTATATATCTCATCAGGGTATTTTCCATCCGTCTCTCGCATCAACGACTGAATCATCCCGATCACAATGTCTTTATCTTTATACTCACATGTTTTTTGTTGTATAGTGCCGATTTTTGCATTCGGGAAAAACTCTTTAATACGCTCTTTCCATTGCATCAATAAAGCATCTGAATGCACCAAAATAATTGCATTACCACCCAATCTGCATATCAAATCAATTGCACATACCGTTTTACCGAATGCCGTATATGCCTCTAACAAACCACTACCCCAATGGCCGCAAGTTAAACTTTCATACACCAAATCCATCACTGGTTTTTGATCAAATTCTCTCAGTGCAATCGAATTCACATTTTTAGGTAATGGCTTGCCCTCCGCAAGATCATAAGTAACTTCGTTTTTCTTGTCGTTATTTTTTCTATAGTAATGGCGAGGAATGCCTAGATGCGTCTCGGTTTCCCGAAACATCTCAATAGGCTTTACCATCTCATTCGCATAGGTCGTCGTTTTCGGAATAATGGTGGTGTTTTTTTTGATCAAAAATATATCTGTTAGGGAAAGATCTTTTTTATCCAGCCACGCCATATTACTGATGGTAACTCTCATGTTTTTTTCTCCAATGCCGAAACGCTATAAGCCGATGCAAGCGGTTTATAGCATTTCAGGATTGATATTCAAACAAGTGGATAATAAACTATATTATGTTTCTCAGAAGGGTATATCGTCAGGGTAGTTTCCTGCCGGATGAGCCGCACCACCGCCACCGACAGCGTGTGTCTTACCTGCATAATTAGAATTGCGTGAACCATGGTAAATTCGCTTCAATACATCAATTGGCTTCTCGACATAAATTGCCTCGTAATCGAATGCCCTCAATATCTTAGGATCGAACTGCGACCAATCTGTCTTAACCAACTCGCCATTAATCATTGTCGGTGTAAAACTTTCTCCCCAAGTCGGAGAATTTTTACCGTTCGATCTCGAAACTGTAAGCCTCTTGCCTTTTAAGCCACCCAGCTGTTGCATCAAATTTCTTAAGAGCAATGCCTGATCTTCTTTAATAGCCAAAATCTTTATTTGATCGGCTATCACCTCATTCTTTTTATTTGTATACGAGGAGTGATCCATGATCGTAAATAGTCGTGGTCGATAATAATTATTGCCTGCTAGGCACCAAGGACATCCTTTATCAGCACCCACGCATACTTCATGATTACCCCAACGTCCGTCCTTCTCAAAGTTATGCTCTCGAAATGAGAATGCCCGATCATCTATAAACGACACCTCTTTCGATTCACCCTTAGCAACCCAAAAACGATATGGCTGGAGAATTCGCCTTTGCTTTGCCTCAGCAACATCTTTGTCTAAATCATCCCAACCCTCAGAATGGCTCATCATTAACCTCACAAAACATCATGATTAAATTAAGAAACAGATATACCATTAAATAACAGACCAATCACTATCATCGCTATATTTATCGGGTTCAAACCGCTTTTTTTGAAATAATCTGCCTTTCATCACATTTTTTATAAGGCATTGCCTTTCGATTTCTGTCAACTCTCGCCTCACTTTAGCTATCGGCCACCGAGGAGACGCAACATAACTTTGAAAAGTGTGAGCGTTAAAAGAAAAGACATCCCTCCATACCCGAAAAATGTCCTCATCAACCGTTAGCCGTTTGCTGTTTTTCTTATCAAACACTAAAAGACCTACAGCCAAGCTATCGGCTATCAGTGCAAATGACTCCTCTTGATTTAACGACGATCGAGTGTGAAGCATTCTATTCAATTTCACCGCACCATTGATCTCAAAACTATCTGAATAGTGCTTTACAACCATGCCCAAAAATAAAATGCCAGCATTCAAATCATTTGGAAATGGCCTTTCAATCGTCTTCTTCTGTCGTGACATATGATCCGGCCTCTGGAATGCGAGCGCCTCGCCTTGATCTATTTCCCTTTATAAACTCATCTAGCGCAGTTTTTTCGATAATAATCTGAGAGGAATCGACTTTTTGATAATTGTCATCTCTAGCAATCCAAAGAAATGCAATCACTATCCCGAAAATCAAACAACCCAGACTCGACACTATAAAAAGCGCTATTATCCAACCTATCGTTAATTCAAACGTCATCCAACAGCCTCCGCTACTTGTGAAGGCGTTATTTCAGTAAGACACTTGTAATCACCTCGACGACAATCAGTAAAAAATACTGGAGGCTTTTCTTTGTGCAAACAACCATAACAGTCAACTTGAGGCTTGAGTATTAAACAATTATACCCATACTCGCCATTTCTGAAGGGTACACGATACTCCCCTTTAGCGCAGGTAAACAACCCAACTATTTTTGTATTGCTTGTCCCAGCCACATGCAATAAACCACTGTCATTCGAAACGAAGGTCTCACAAAGAGATATCAGAAAAGCTAATTGCTGCAAGGTAAATATGTTTTGCATGTTGACAACAGAATTACCCGTAATTTGATGATCATTAGATTTACCGACCAAAATTATTTTACGGCCATTCGTTGCCATCAGATCCGAAGCTCTCTGCCAAAACTCTTTCGGAAATGTGCGGTTTTTCCATGTGACTGCCGGATGAAGCACGACACATTTCTGCAAGATTTCATCTGAATCTAAATTAAAATGAGACAGCTTGCCATGAACAAAATCTTTTTCGTTTTCTGTTGGGAACAACTCCGTTCTTTTGTCGTACTGCCAGCCATCCTCAGCAAATGCAACCTTCGTATATGATTCGATTATATGCTGTTCAGGCGTTCGCTCATAAGAAGTGTCAAGGTCCACAAAATGAGTGTAGCCATCATTTGTTGTATTACCTGGAAGAACCGCATCGATGTAAGGATTGTTTTGATATATTGATCCGCAATTAGTCGCAAAATTAATCACCGCCTCTTGACCATGGATCTCTCGCATTCTCCTCAATATCGGAGTCGTTAAGATGACATCGCCTACAGCACCTTTGCGCTTCACTAGAACCTTCGTTAACGGCTTGGTTACAAATGGTCTGGATATCTCCGATCCAGGCTTAAACGCCTCAACCTGTAGCTCCCCTGGCGAAAATTTTGGATCAATATCTAATCTAGTTACATCCTCAAAACCAAAATTTTCTAAAGTCGCCTTAGCCATCGCAAAATCAAAACATAAAAAATGAAAATTGCTATCGTAATCTTGGCCTGCAAATAACTTGATATTTGCCCACCAGGCAGGAGTGACTTTAGTATTGAAATTGTCAGTTATATATTTTTCATCATTAGGATGTTCAGGAGTAGTTTTACCCTCAAGATATGTTCTCGCTATGAATTCTAAATCAGGTGTCCTAAAAAATAATCTGCCACCAGGCTTTAAAACTCGAAACCACTCCGCAATAACGTGAGGCAATTTTCTAAAAGAAACATGCTCAATCGAATGGTTTGATAACAACTCGTCGATTTCATTATTTTGGTACGGCAATTTGTCTTTGCTAAAATCACAAACAACATCAACACCCCTCAAGGCTCTGATATCTAAGTGAATATAACCAGGCTGACCATACTCACCACATCCAACCTCTAGCTTTTTTGGTGCGACTGGCTTCGGAGGAGCTACCGGCAAATCATTCGTGACAACTCTTGTTTTCAATGCAGACATTGGGATATTTACAACTTTTCTCTGAAGTGAACCGCTGTTCAATGCACGAATTGTCTGATCAAATTTTTCAAGGTCATACTTGACTAAATCAGCATTAAACAAAGGAATCGTCTCTCGCTCCTTTTGGAACCATTTTATCGATTCTTTCTTTTTCTGAAAATCGTTTGCACCCCTCGTCTTTCCCTCATGATGAAGGGCTTCGATCGCATGGTCATAGTAAACATGCCAATCATGCTTCCATGCCCTCAAAGAGTATTCAGTGTCCTCACAGCTGAGAAAATATTTCTCATTCCATTCGCCAACAACCTCATAACATTCTCGCCTGATGCAGTACAAAGCGCCTGTGACTGATGTGAAGTATCGTGACTGGTTTACCGCAGGATTATGTCTCGGCACATGTTTATTGGTGTGAATAAACGAACCACCGCCATGTCTATTCGGTATTCTTACAACGCCAGCATGTTGCACTTTATCACCAGGAGGAAACATCAACTTCGCACCGATAATGCCAACTTTCGGCAAAGCCATAAAAGTCTTATCGATCAAGCCTAAAATCGGCTTGATGAATTCCACATCATTATTAACCAGAATTAAATGCTCACCCTCGGCCATTCTTAGCCCTATATTTACAGTATGGGCAAAACCTTTGTTTTCTGGCTGTAAATTGCATTTAAACTTATTATTTTGACAAAATTGTTCAACCCAATCTTGGATGCTTTTTTCCGAGCCGTCATCGACAATAATAATCTCGTAATCAGAGCCCTTCTCATGCTTTCTGATGGTATCGACACACCTCTTTAAAAGAGCCGTCTGTCTTGTTGTCGGGATGATTAAACTATATTTAATTGTCGTCATGGCTGTCCCTTAAGATCAATAATTTCTTTGAAATATTGGATATAGTCATCACTCCGAAATTCGGCTGCATGAGTCGTGCGGAGATATGCGTCATTATCTCGTTTAAATTTTTTGCAGTAATCTTTGTCTTCCAGTTTCTCGGTCGCTTCTAAAATCGATCGATACCAGGAATTCGGCTCATAGCCCACAAGGGCTCCGTGAACATCGTCCATATCTTCATTCATCTCTGGATCAAGATCATATTCATATGGCTCCCATTCCGAGCAGAGAGGGTAAAAGCCCTGAGACATCGACTCAATAACCTTTAAATTACTTTTTGATTTATTAAACGGATTAGGATCTAAAGGTGCCAGCATAATGTCGGCATCGATCGATTGAAGCAAGGAATAAAATGGCATGACGCCTGGAACACCCTTGGCTAAAAAAAGTCGGTTGGCTATTGAGGACTTTACTATGTTGCCTTGCATGTAACCGACAAAGAGGAAAATGATGTCCTCTCTCTCTTTACATATTTTAGCAATTGATGAAGGTAGCCAATCCAAATCGCAATAGTGAAACTTGCTGCCTGCCCATAAACAAACCGTGCGGTCTTTTGCCATCTCATTAAATTGGAGGGTGTCAAGATCGTACATTCCAACGATTTTATCTTTAGTCTGAGTTGGATCTGGTGCCACAATTTGAATTGGAGCGTGAGGCTTTAGCTGATCAAATTCATCAAAATCAAAGCCGTTGCCGATAGTTCTCACCAAAGTGCCTGGCCTACTGCGTTTCCTGATCACCTCAGATAGCGGATCTGTCGAACAAATAGCGCCATCAATTCCTTGCTCGATAATCGATCGCCACTTGTCCTCATTAGTTTTCATGTGAGGGTAGCCAGGATTCCACCTGGGAACAGCATAATAATCGTCATCGTAATCGCAAACTATTGGCAATTTAGGATGATTCTTTTTTATGTAATTAATCGCCTGCACGACCGCACCTGTTACCGGCCTTTGGAAAATGACAACATCTGCCTCAGCGAAGTCCTTTATTTCCATTGCCTCTGCTTTTGGAACCATCATCTGTTTTTCAGCAAACTTGACCTTTACATCAATGCCCTGCTCTCTCAAATATTTTGCTGGAACATCGACACGATAATACTTAGTCGCATCCGGTGCCTTCGCATAAAATAAAACTCGCAATGCACTTCCCCCTATTTCTGTGCAGTCAACTGCACTGTGCTAAACAGAGTGGAGTGAAGGCTTGGTTAGGGTTTTGATGCCCTTGCAAGTTATCTGCATTCTAAGCTCTTTGTTTTCTAAACCGTCTTTAACTTGACCTTTAGCAAATACTACGCCATCAAACATCCGAATCTCTCGACAACTCATACCAAGCAAGCCAGCATCAACTTGATCCGGCAAGCCTTTAGAGCCAACGGTATAGCCAGCATCGCCTTTTTCATTATGTAGTTCGTTATTCTCTTGATCAAACAAAATGAAATTCATAATAACAATATCACCGGCCTCAACTTGGCCGTTCGATTTATCACTTAAACCCTCGCCTTTTTCCTGCTCTTGGCGTGAAGCCTCATGAATTTTTTCTACTGTAGGAATTCTGCCATCAATCGCAGCAAAATCAGAGTCAGTTATGACCTGCTTTTCGTGCAATAACACTGAGACCATGCCAATAGCTGTCCCAGCATCTGCCACCATTTTGAGCAACACCGATAACATCCAATTATTGTGCTTCGATTTTTCTACTAATTCGGCTTGGCGATAAGCTTCAATCTCTCCAGCAATATTGTTGTTCGATACCGTCAACTGCTGCACGATATTTTTTAAATTTAAAAAATCACCCTCTTTCATCCCGAAATCAGGAGCGCCTCGCTTTTCAATACGCTTCTCTGCTACCTGCATTAGAAGATTTTTCTTTTCCTCACGCTTCTTTTTCTTTTTTTCCAACTGCTTCTGCTTGGCGTTTGCGCTCACTTAATTGACCTCGTAATTTATCAAACACCCAATCCAAGTCGATCTTCGACCACTCACCTGGATCTTTGGGGTTACGGTTAACACCTGCGAAATCGTGTTCCAATGGGACTGTTGGGCCGACTATAGCGTTTACACCAACTAGTGACAACGCTAGTTTGTAGTCATCGGCCATTTTTAAACCGACTCGAATACCGTCCTTGTTCGGCTTGTCATCGTGTGGAAATATAATCACGTTATCAAACCAATTCTTCAACTTCTCGATCTGATAGCTAGATGGACTTACACCCATGGTCGCTAGGCAGTTTTTTAATCCTAATCGGTCGAGATTGAGAACATCCATAAAGCCCTCCATCAAATAACCAGTCCGTTTAGACCGATCTAGCTGCCACTCACCGTAAAAATATTTCTCTCGCTTGAAATATTTCATGTGGTGATACTTGGAATGACCATCATCTGAATCGTCCGTCAATTTTCGTCCCGACCAACCAACCATGTTTCCAGTCTCATCCAAAATCGAAAACATCAACCTCGGAGGGTACATGTTAGCCATAAAGCCAATATGCCAACTAGCCGCCTGCTCTAAGCTTATATCCCGATCTAAAGCGTACTGAGGGATCTCCTTTAGCTCATCGGCAAAATCAGCTATATCAATTTTGGCTTCATAGTCCTTTATCTCCCAGGAGTCGTTCGTGCTCCGCTTAACCCACTTTTTTCGACGAACATCTTCAAAACTGCCAAGGCGCTTTATTCTATTTACAACCGAACCCCTTTCGTTCGCATTGATCATGTCATGCACTTCTGACCGCCATCCAGCACCATAATCTTTTAGTTTATAAAGAAGGCTTATAGTTTGGTTGGCTCGCTCGTCACAACTCCAACAGCGCCATCTCGATGGACCACCATCGTTGATCGAGATTGAAAAAGAAGGATGGGAGTCGCTGCCCTTCGAATGAGTGTATTGAGCCAGGGGACAGGGAAACATCAAATTTCCACCGTTGTTTTTTACCTTGGAAGTGTCCGATCCAAGTATATCCATCATCTTCATGATGCCCGACTCATCCATGCCAATACTCCATAGTCACCACCAAACAAATGAAGGCTAGAAGACAAACAATCATCACTAGCAAATCAAAATGTTTTAAAACGGCTCGTCCTCACCCATCTCGGGGAACTCCATGTTTTCTAAAACCCCTATAGCTTTATTGAATGGAGCATCGTCTCGTCGATCTTCAACTTCAGTAAAATCCTGAATGCCAAAATTAAAATTGATTTTAATATTACCGCTAAAATCTGACTCTCGCATCTTACCAGGCTGTATTTCCATTTCCTTGTTTTGACGCATCTCTTTAGTCTGTTTCAAAAAGAAAACCCAATCCGCTACCATTCCGGCATTGTCACTGAAAGCCATCCGGCTTAAATCTGGCGCTCCGGTTTTCATTTTATCCGGTCGATTCATCTGTGTCGTTCCCACTATCGGCACTTTATTTCTTTTCGCAATCAACTTAAATTCGTTGAATAGATCTGCCATGCCCTCATGCTTTTTGTCTCGCCTGCCACCACCGGACTTGAAGAGATAAGCTCCGTCAGCACACACCAAATCAGGCTGTTTTTCAATGATCCCTGCTTCTAATGAATTCAAAGTCACATCGAAACCATCTCCCAAAATTATGAACCTCTCATCGTCTTTTAGGCTTTCCAATTTGGTTTTAAAGTGATCCTCCTCATCAAGAGTTAGAGCACCATCACGGATTTTTGAATAAGAAAGCCGACAAAATAAAGCCGCTGCTCTACGCCTCAAAGCCTCATGAGACATCTCTGTGCTGCCGAGCAAGACTGTCTTGCCGTTTTCCCATGCCCATATGGCAATGATGAGGAGCACCCAAGTATTGTGTGTCACTGTGAAGTCACCCAACAAATAAAGATGATCCCCATCTAGCTCAACACCAAAATATTCACCCTCGCCTAGTGACTTCAACTCAAAACCTGTGACCAATACATCACGATTTTTCTCTCTAGGTTCAGACTGCCTTCGATCCAACAAACATGGTATTCGATCAACATCACCAGATATTATAATTTTGTGATACCAACCCACAAAACCCGTTGACTTGATGCTGCCTTTTTTCATCTTGTGATAAGCCGCAAAACCCAACGACCTAGCTAAAAACAAAATGTCATCTGATAACGTCTTGTATTTTGTCGTTATCTCGAAGCATTTATGCTCCAAGTAACCATCAGTGTCTAATAAGCCAGCTAAAAGCTTTAGCCTATTCCATTCTGAATTGATTTTATATATTCCTGGTATCTTTTTCTCGCCACCCTCAACAGCAAAATCTCTCACAAAATTTAACAAAGGATTATCAACACCCTTCCCCCTAGACACTCGATAGGTCGGACACCGGCCCTCAGCCGATTCATCGTTTATATTGTAGCCATTCTCATGAGCAAAGGTTTCTAGGTAAGCCTTAAGAGGGAGATCGCTAAAACTAAATGTCGGCTGATTCATACCGCCATCACCAAGCCATAAACCTATAAGATAGGGATCAAAAGACACTTCTTTTTCAGGCATATCAACACCTGTACGCCATAGCTTGGCATGGTGCTTAAATTTATTGTTTTTAGCTAAATACTCATCAATCGTTAGATTGAAAATCTGCCCTCTTTTGTAAATCGAACCATTATCACTACTCATCTTTAGAGATAAAATGTGCGAACGATTGCATTTCCAAGGCTCACCCTTTTTAGGAATGACCTCGAACATCTCTTCTCTGCCTCGATGCACACCCATAACATTTCTTGGCTTAGAATCTGGACCTAATAACTGATTCCCTGGCTTTACATGCTGCACCTGCCTTACAGAATAATCAGCCATAATAACTGGTGTCTCAGGATGAAGGCTTTTCCCAACGGAAGGTCTTGCAGCAATCAAAGCAAAATCTCCTGGCTGCCAACCTCTCGTCATGCCATTAAGGCTCGGCCAAGGTGTAGGTACACCAGTGATCCCAAGCTTCGCTCTTTCATAATCTTCAAATATTTTTTCAGGATTTTTAAACATCGGTTCAGGTCTGTTCGACACCGACATATTACTGCGAATTTGAAACAGCAAAGTTTCCATTTCAGAGACAACTTTATGAGGCTCAACTTGCTCCATTAAAGTCATGATCGGCTCTAAGCCGGATTTAATTGTTTCATAGAGATGCCGCTTTTTAATTTGATCAGACCAAAATGGCAAGGGCTCGATCGGCACTGTATGAAAATTTAAGCCTGTTTCTTTGTAAACCGTATCAATCGTCGGGACTATTTTATAATTTTTCCAATGCTCCTCGATAAATCGATAAGCGACCACCGCACTTCCATCAAGCATCTCAACCGTAATCGCTTGATCTAAAAACTCTGACATTCCCTCTCGACATACCGCACCAAGTAGCCCTAAATCAATATCCACAAATCAATCCTTGTACTTGCTCATGACAGTCTCAACCATTCCACTCAAAACAACAGGACAATGCAGCGACAACAACCAGTTCAAATAACCTTCATGGTACAATTCACTCATCTCAGCTTCGTTGCGATAGGTGTTAATCACCATCGGCTTATTCCAGTGAATCCTATTTTCTATTAACTCAGTCACATGATTTCGATCCCGAACAGCCGATAACTCACCACCAAGATTATCAATCACAAGCAAATCGACCTTGCGATATCGCTCCAAAATTGAGTAATCAAAATCGTTATCTTGGTAGGTGTCTCGTCGAGTAATTCGATCTTGTATTTCAATCGCTGAAGACCATTGCACTGTCGCACTATAGGATCTGGCTAGACGTGCAATGTATGCTGAAAGATGACTTTTGCCTGAAAGCTGAGGACCGAGAATGAAGAGGCCGTCCCCATCCTCAAAGGCTGCATGAATTCGCTTTAAATACCGTTCTAAATGCTTTTTATCAGCTATATCGTTAAAGTCACTCCACTTGACCTTCCAGAAAGATTTCGGGAGTTCCATTAACTCAAAATCTTCAGCTGTCACTTCCCTTTTGCTCGGGCTTAATATCACCCTTGTCCTCCACTAGCTTCGTGCCGTAGACACGCAATGCCTGTTTTAGAGCAGCCTTGCCTTGCGGAGAACTAAGCAGATTTTCTGTTTGCTTTTTTTCATCTTCAGGCAAAACCAAAAACATCAAAAAATATTTACGGAAACTCTCGACCTCTAGGTCTGTGACCTGAGCGACTTTCGTGAATTGAATATTAAGTTTTCTGTGTAGCTCCGACATTTGCTTTATCTGTTTTTGCCGGTTGATGTCAATCTTTCGTAACTGTTTAATCTCAGACTCAAGTATATCAATTCGTATTGCAAATTTTGTTTTTGTAAACGGTTCATTCTCTGGCGCTAAAACATCACTCATCAGGATCGCTCCATTTTGACTTGGCTCTCACTCGGTCGGCCAGTTTTGAAAAATCTGCATAATCGTTTGGTCGAGATCCAGTTGTAGTCGCTTTGGCCAAAACTTCAATCGAGATTGAATCTATATATCCGGTCTGGAAGAAATATATCGCTGGAAGGCTCTCAGTTAGCCTGTACTTGCGTTTGAGTGTGTCCCAATGGGTAAGGACATAGTTAATGACTTTGAGGCCGTCAGAGACCGTTTTAAAGCGTTCTAGGAAACTGGACCAAACATCTATTTTCT
>Ga0307378_10004283_pt1 | contig 20461 bp, 14 predicted proteins | sample UN1MG_FD_202238 | JGI IMG/M metagenome (GOLD analysis project Ga0307378, IMG submission 202238) | Soil microbial communities from Risofladan, Vaasa, Finland - UN-1 | ecosystem: Environmental > Terrestrial > Soil > Coastal area > Acid sulfate soil | place: Finland: Risofladan, Vaasa | collected... | reverse complement strand
TATTTCATCTACAATATTTATATTAACCTTGATATCCCTACCGAGTATCTCTCTTAACACGTTCTCAAATTCTTCTATCGTAGCCTCTTTGAAAGCCTGTCCCTTGATTATCTGAACATTAAATGTATTTATGTTTTCCTGTATTAGCTTATATTGGTCAATTCCATTTATCTCTTCCAACTTAACCCTGAGAGGAACAGGAGAAAGGAGCTTCCCCATAGGTAAAGAGAGAAAATCATCAGACCTGCCCTCTATTGATTTTATAAGTGGAAAATTATTACCACAGCCACATTTTCTTTTACTTAATACAACTATGTCTCCTAATGCATATCTTATGAAAGGCATTGTATAATTGGTTAGGTCAGTGCAAAGGATTTTTCCGGCTTCTTCGTATACTTGTTGTTTGTCTTTTACCGCTTCCACCATCACAATGTCACTATTAATATGATACCCTTGATGTTTGTTACACTCCCATGCAAGAATGCCGAATTCTGCCGTACCATAAAGGTCAATTAGTTCGGCACCAAAAACTCCATTTATTTTCTTTCTGTCCTTTGTAGTTAGTAATTCCGCTCTCGTGAAGATCAATTTAGGGGTAATCCCGGTGATATTTTCTTTTCTTACAAATTCAGCCATCAACCTCATTATTGATGGATGAGTTTCTATAACATCGGGTTTAATTTTCAATAGTTTTGACACCAATTCTTGGGGTTCCTTAAAAAATGAAAGGTAATACCGCTTCCATAATCCTAAATAGTTTAAACATTTTCTCAAAATCCTGAAATATGATCCCTTTCTGGGAAAAGTTAGTGGATTAAGTATGTTTGCTTTTCTATTTGTCAAGCTTAATCCATAGGCTCTGGTTTGCATAGCAATCCTATAGCTTAATTCTCTCCTGTTCAAGAAGAGGTCTAAAGGCTGTCCTGTAGAACCTCCCGTTCTCATCTTTATACATTTAGTTATATCCACACCCTTTGCAACGTGTTCGCTAATGGGCAACTTCTGGAGGACTTTTTTGGTAGTTATCGGTACCTTGACTAAGTCCTCTCTTGTCTTAATATCATCCGGATTTATATTTACTGAACTGAATAGCTTATGGTAATAAGGGACTTTTTCATAAGCGTGTTTAACTATGGCTCTTAATTTTCTGTTTTGCAACTCTTCTAGTTCAGATGGACTGAGCCGTTGACTCTTTCTTATTTTCCACAAATAATAAAGAAGACAGGGTGCAATTTGTAGGGGCATTTTCTACCCTCCTTTTATAGGAGTTGCCTTTTTTCTATTTTCCTTCCACTTTTCTCAATCTAAGTAAGTACATATTTCCTAAAGATCTAATAACAGGAATATTTGAAAATTTTTCCAAAAACGTAGTTATATTTATGTTTATTCCCCTTGGAAAAATCTTTCGACCAAAAAATGTTAATGGCCCATATTGAACCGCCATACAATCTAATTCTTTAAATCCAGCAATTCTTAATGAATTTCTTAAACCTGGTATAAAATAGCTTTTTAGGGTGAAGTGATTTTCTTCAATTTCAGCTCTTTTTTTCCAGGACACAATTTTATTACCCGTTGTCCTTTGTAGTTTTCGTTTTACAAGAACTGATATGTCCAGACACTTTCCCAAAGAAAATTTATTTAGAATACTCAGAATCATCGTCCCACCGGGTTTTAGAATCCTTGACATTTCATGCAATGCCTTCTGTTCAGACTTCAGATATGTAATTACACCCAGGCACAGCACCGTATCAAAGACTGAATCCTTGAATGGCAAGGATTCTATGTCTCCTTGTAAAAAATTTGTATCCAATTTCGTATTAGTATTACAGGTAGCCTTAGCTTTTTTAACCATATTGTAGGAATAATCCATTCCCAGAATTTCATATCCTTTATTTGCAGCTTCCTTGACCGTTATACCCGCCCCACAGCCAACATCTAAAATTCTGGAATTTTTGGACAAATTTGTATTATCTAACCATGATAGTGCCTGGTTCATTCTTCTCCTACAGCAAATTCCCAGGAGATCCTGTCGATTGTAAACGGATTTCCAGTAATCTATATTAACCTGGTTAGAAAACAATTTATGAAAATATTCTTTTTCCTTAAGTTTTTCTGATTTTTCTCTTAAAAACACTTGGCTCTCCATAGAAATTCAATAAGCCGCCCATGTCTTACTACGGGAAAGTGAATATAATCTACTTACCAAAGTTTCCATAAGTTTACAGGTTCGGCCTTCGTTAAACACACCACAAACGCATTGTTCACTCATTACTCGCACTGCTTCCTCGCAGGATATCTTTCCATTTTTTATATCGCTGGCCAGTTTTTCTACCAGCATCGGTGATATCATATGATGGCCGCACATAGTGGTTATGTCCAGAATTTCCTTTTTGGGTAGTAATTGTGTTTTTCCAAAGATTCCCATGGAAAATTGAATTGTATGCGGAGATAGATTTATCTCCCCCAGGCACTCGATAACTTCATCAAACAGTCCTGAGACCACTACAGACTTTCCCATGTTTTTTTCTTTTAGTCTTTTCAGGTAACTGCTTAATTCCTTCTTATTATTAAACACACGGTTTCCATACGACCCGCCTGCCTCGGTTTTCTTGATAATCCTGAGTAACTTAAGAATTCCGAGGCTTAAAAGGACTTTTTTAGCCATTTCATAGATACCGGGAAATTTTTTGTACAGACGCCTCCTATATATATCAAAGGGAATATCACTGGCCATAATAAGTACAATATAATCCTCCTTTAGTGATTCTACGCTTCCCTGTCGATGCATAGTATGTGTCATAAATATCCTTCCTTGTTATGGAGCTAATGGACGTCCAAGCCCGATGTTAATCTTCCCGTTTGGTCGATAAGAAATGCCAGCTTCGTCTAACATAGTTTTAACGGGTATCGTGCCATCAGGCCTACACCTACAGATACAACCCACGCTAAAAACCGTGTTAACTAACTTAGAAACGTCCATAAGAGCATTTATGATGGAGAGTGCCTCAGTATCCTCAGTCTTGAATTCCAATACACATGAGAGGATTCGCTCCATCTTTATATCATCTCTAAGTCTCCCGGTAGCTTTATCCCTCATAAGCTTTGTAACCGGGTTCATCTGTTCAAATTCAACACCTACTTTGGCAACTGCCATGGAAATTTTTTCCACATCCTCAAAAGTAGTACCTATGCCGGGTCTCCCCACATCTACTGTAAATCCTACTTCACCGTGACGGTAACGGCCGGTAACATCATTAGTCTTCATTTCAGCAGTTCCTCTCCCATCTATTCCTGTCTGTTTATGAAGCATAGCCACTGAGCTAAAAACATGCCTTAATATCCTCGGCCATTTTAATGGTACTTTCTCTAAGGCATCTACAGGACAAATTCCCGATGTAAGGCAGGCATAACATTCAAAGCATCTATGTCCATCAACCATAAATTTGTCTCGTGTTGGTATTATTGCTCCCGCAGGACAATACGGTAAGCATCCCGCACATGCTACGCATTTCTCAAGGTTTATCCGCATAAGAGCTTCCTCAATCGAATTTTCCTACCTTCTTTTTGATACTTGAGCATCTTCAAGCTCTTGCCCGCTATCTTCTGTAATCCTAGTTGTACTCCGCACTTCCTGAAACCATCCACGATGTCTCTGAAACAAACGCTCGGCGGAATAAAGTCTTATTTTGTTTAAAAAGTGTAGTGGCAATATCTTCTCTGTCCTATCGGTATTTTCTCCAAATTGATAAATGGAGAGCCCAGACATTCCATCAAAATAGTACTCCCTATGTATTTTCTCTAATTCTTCCCGGGGAAATGGATGGTTGCTATCAACGAATATGGCACCGTTAAGTTTTCTCTTATCCATATTATCCACAAAAATGAAGGGATTATTTATGAGAAACGCCTTCAACCCTAGCGTGTTAGTCAAGGGCGCAAGAAGAAAAATTCCATCGGCCAGAGAACTATAAGCAATTCGCGAACCTCCCCACTTCTTTTTGTAACGCAACACTCCGTCTTTCAAAAATGGTCTTGAAAGTCCAAGATCCAGTTCTTTATACCCTTTTTCCCTGAATAGGCGAATCAAGAAAAGATATGTAGCTGCGATAGCACCATCTTTGACATAATCAAAATTGCCATCTTTTACGCCAATATATGCTGGATGACCTTGCCTTTTTCTGTAAACTAAAAGAGTTCCTGCTATATATTCACCCTCTTTTTTGATGAGAAGTAACTCGCTATTTTTAAACTTCTTTTTTATATAATCGTATTCTACGATAATAGCTCGATCCCCATGGGCGGCAGCAATATAAGGCCTGTACATATTGTAATAGAAGTTATCAAACTGAGAACGGTCTCGTGTAACCTCGAAAGACAGCTTCCTATTTCTTATTTTCTGTATCTCATTCTTAACATCGTTACTTTTAGTAAGCAAAGAACTGGCAAAAGCAATATTGGCAGAACTCCACACCCAAAACGGAATACTAAAATAAGCCGTTCTTGCAAAAAATCTCCATAGAAGTTTATGCACGGCAATGACCATTAAAGAGCAATTACGACCTTTTTCCTTAACTATTTTGAGAATTTTCCAAATCCACACTTTTCCAAGATAATGTTCACTAAAAGAGTTACCGTAGGCTATTTTTGTAAAGTAATTTCTATCAATTTCCGCACCAGCGTAGGCAATGGAGAGCTTCTGGTGACTCGTGATTTCTTCTCCGCTCATAATCCATAAATCCAATCTAGAAATGTCGATAAATCTAAATGACATTTTAACAGGCCAAAAAAGCCAGCGGAAACAAGTAGGGATTTTATGATAAATCTTCTTCCCAATCTCTTTCATAAAAGTACCTTCCACGCTATCCATGACGTTTCTGAAATAAGTGCACGGCGGAACGCAATCTTATTTTCTCTGAAAATTCAAGTGGCAATATCTTCTGTATCCCATAACTATTTCCTCCAAATTGATAAATGAATAGTTGGGACATCCCATCGAAGTGATAATTCTCATAAATTTTCTCCAATGTTTGCTGGGAAAATGAATAATGGCTATTAGCAAATATGGCCCCATTAATTTCTCCTTTATCTACAAAAATGAAGGGATTATTTATGAGAAACGCCTTCAACCCTGGACTCTTGGTTAATGGCTCAACAAAAAAGATTCCACTATTCCAACAGCTATAAGAAATCTGCGAAGCACCCCTCCTCTTCTTGTAACACAACACCCCATCTTTCAAAAACGCTCTTGAACCTCCAAAATCCACTTCTTTATAGCCCTTTGCTTTGAACCGATGAATTGCAAAATAGAATATAGCACCCACGGCACCATCTTTGACATAATCAAAATTGCCATCTTTTACGCCTACATATACTGGACGAGGTTGCTTTTTTTTATAGATTAGCAGAGCTCCTGCTATATATTCGTTTCCTTTTTTGATGAGAAGTAACTCGCTTTTTTTGAACTGATTTTTCATGCAATCATATTCTGCAATAATAGCTCCATCTCCATGGCGCTGAGCAACATAAGGCCTATACATATTGTAATAGAAGCTATCAAACTGACAGCTGTCCTGTGTTGTCTCAAACGAGAGTTTGTTATTTTTAATTTTGGTTATGTCAGACTTAACGCTTTTGTTTCCTGTAAGCAAAGAACTGTCCACAGAAATATTGATTAAACTCGACACCCAGAATGGAATATTAAAATACGTCCGGTTTCTAAATAATGTACATAAAGGTCCATCCACTGCAACAACTATTAAGGAGCAAGCATAACCTTTTTCCTTAACCACTTTGAAAACTTTCCAAAGCCACACTTTCCCAAGATAATTCTCATTAAAAGAGTTATCATAGGCCATTTTTGTAAAGTAATTTCTATGGACTTCTGTACCAGCGTAAATAATGGAAAGCTTCTGATGACTGGTGATTTCTTCTCCGCTTAGAATCCATAGATCCAACCTAGAATTATTGATAAGTTTAAATGCTAACTTAACAGGCCAAAAAAGCCAGCGGAAACAAGTGGGAAATTTATGATAAATCTTCTTCCCAATCTCTTTCATAATAGTAGCTTCCATTTAATTGCGTGGAGCACAAATACCTTGCGAAGGCAATGAGTACAACACGGTGTTCACGTTCTTCCTTTCATATATCCGTTTCCTGCTCCTATTATTCCCCCCGCAGCAAATAGGATATGCATCCCATGCATCCAACACATTTATGGAGACTTATATGCATTCTTACTCTTTTCCTCCCATAATGTTGTTATCGTTTGTTAAAATTCAAATTGTTTTTTGCCTCTTTCGACTTTCTTTGATATGTCGACATAATTAGCCCATATTAAAGACAATCATTGAGGCGACAGATAAAAAGACATCAGCGGTTCAGCGATCTTCTATAAAGTTCCATAAAGCGCCCGGCGGTCTCAGACCATGAAAACCTCGCGGCAACTGAAATCTTAGCATTTGTACCTAGAGATTTCCTCATATCACGGTCTCTAATTAAAGAAAATAATGCTTCTGTTACATCTTCTACATTCGGTTCAACAAGGATGCCATCCTGGCCGGATGTCACTATTTCTGGAATTCCTCCAACATTTGCAGTGACCACTGGTTTGCCAGAAATCATGGCTTCGAGCAAAGCAATCGGCATCGCTTCGTCCAAGACAACATGGCAATAAATATCTGAGACTGAAAGGGTTACAAAAGGATTTTCTATGTTCCCTGTAAAAATAACGCTATTTTGCGTTCCCATTTGTTCTGCAAATCTCTCAAGGCGTTTTCTATGCGGACCATCACCTATAATCAATAGTTTCGCGTCAGGATAAACGGCAACTATTTTGGCAAAGACTTCAATTAGTATTTCTATTCCTCTTACTTTGAAGTCGAATATCAAAACTCCTACAGTGCATATTATAGGAAACGCACCTCCAAGGCCATAATCTTTCCTAAATTGCGTTGCGTCTCCTGGAAGCACATCCTTTTTTCTAACACCGGGTGGCGTAATAGCAAAGCCTCTAATAGGCAAGCCGATAGACTTGAGTTTCTCTGCGAGAGCTACACTGACACAAGTAATAACATTGCACCTTTCAAGTTCCCAGTTAATTATCTTCCTGCGCCACCAAGGTTTCCTCTTAGTTTTCGTATTTTTTAAAGATAGAATTTTAGGGGGCTGAGTATGAAATGTGAATATAACTCCCACCCCACGATTAAATAACATTCTGTAAAGAAATGCAGCCATGAGTAGAATGAAATGGACATGGCAGTGAATAACATTGGGTTTGATCTTCCTCAGAATCTTAGTGATTTTCATTACGAGCACCAAGTTGTTTCCATGGGCTGTAATTACACCTGGACTTGCATCGCATGTTATTACAACAACCCTATTTTCAGACCTCTTTCTTAGCTCTTCGACTAAGTTATAAACGTACGTTGTTATCCCACCTGTGGTTGACAGCCAATAGGGAGTTAACATAACGATTCTCATTGCAGATTTACCACCATAGTGCGTCAATCAATAATCTATCATACAGTGCCGAATTGCTTTTGAAAAGCTTTCTTGAAATATACCAACATCCTTAAAAAGGTTCTTTCTCTTAAGAGTGCTAACATAGCAAGATAACCAATTGCCCCTAAAAATATGTAAACTATGAGAGAACCTACGTTCGTCACGTGACTAGGGAGTGCAGATGTCAGAATTAAATACATTCCGCTTGCCGCCAAAAGCGATTTTCCAAAACATATCCAAGGGAATGATATCAAAAATATCCTTCTACTAACCACTAAAGATGCAACAAAGCAACATAAATAAGCAGCCAAGGTTGAAAATGCTGCCCCAAGGATTCCAAATACAGGGATAAAGAATAGATTTAACACAATGTTCAATCCGCCCGCGAATAGCACCAAATAAGTTATATATAATGTTTTCTCCTTTAGTTCAAAAGATTTGATTACATATGTTGTTGCTCCCCAGAAAAGTATTCCCCCCGCCACCCACGGCAAAATGATATAGGCGTTCTGAAAGGATTTACCTAAGAAAACACCAACTATATTCTCAGAAAGAGCTGTCATTCCTAAAACTATCGGCACCAAAGTTATTGAATAAATGCTTAGAAGGTTTTTCAACAGTGACCTTGTTTCGCCTTCTCCTCTATGCTCGAAAGTTTGAAATATCACTGGTAAAGCAGCCAGCATTAAAATTCCTCCAAATAGATTGTCCATAATGACAGCTACTATATTATAGCCCGCCGAATAAATTCCAACTTCTTTAGGTCCAAGAAAGTATTGAATCATGTACCGATCTGAAACCGCTAAAACCAGTATCCCAATTGCCTCACCTATTAAAGGAAAACCATAGGAGGCAAACCTTTTTATTTGATTTTTAGAAAAACGAGAAAAATTTATGCTCCATTTTCTGAAAAAAGAAGCTAACTCAAAGCAAAAAAGTCCGCCAGTAACAAGTATAATGGCCCAAAGTATACTTTGTGGACCTAAAGAAAAAAACCAAAGAAGGCATATCGCAACCAACAATTTTCCTATAGTGTTGATTGAAGTATAAACTGAATATTTTAAACTTTTACGCTGAGCTTGAAGTATAGTTAGTACAAAGTAGTAACCAACCTCAGCGACCATTACCAACGCTCCTATTTTAAGAAGATATGCAAAGTCTTTATCTATGTGCCCTTTCAAGATTGCAATCAACATATACCAGATTAATGTAATTACAAAAAATAGGAATACTAATGAAGTAATGCTAGTGGAAATAAATGTAGAAAGGTCATTCTTACTTTTATACTGTTCAAAATATCTTATACTAGATTTATTTATCCATACAAAAACAACTGATAATATAGAAACGGTAACCATAACTAAAGCATATAATCCATAATCCTTCGGACCTAAGAGCCTAGTGTAAATTGCTATACTCAGAAACCCTCCTAAACCGGGAATTATTCTTGAAGGAATATAACGAAACACATCCCCTGCTACCGAAAGGATAGGGAAATCAGTTTTTTCCGCATTGTCAGCCAAAGCTTTCTCTTACCTCCCGCTTGATGACCCGCAACACTTTCCTTTATTAGCCTCTGCTAAAATAGACCTCTTGAACTTATGGATTCCTTATATACTCGTTTAATCCTTTGTGCGATCTTTCTACTATCAAATTTCTGTATCATATCTTTTCTGCCTCGTTTTCCCATTAAATTCCTGCTTAGCTCATCATTTAGTAAATCTCTTACTTTTCTCTGGAACATATCTACATCACCAACTGGAATCAAATATCCAGTTTGCCCATCTTTAACCACATTGGGACATCCCCCTATTCGTGTGGCAATTACGGGAATGCTACAAGAGAGAGCTTCTAGAATCACAACAGGCGTACCCTCACTTCTACTCGGCAATACAAAAATATCCGCAGCATTCATCCATATGGGCATCTCCTCATGAGGACAAGCGCCGGGAAACTTACAATTTTTAATATCTGCCTTCAACAAACCATCTCCAACCAAAATAAAAAGAACATCCGGCATACGTCGCGCACACTCAAATATCACATCTACACCCTTACCATAGCTAAGAGAACCCGTAAATAAAACTACTTTTGCATTTTCAGCAATGCCCAATTTTCTACGCACATCCATTTTCTCCAAAGGTACAAATACGGAAGTATCAACCCCACAGCTAATTATGGATATTTTATTACGATCTGCACCTAAATTAGACGTAAGAACATCTTTTATTTGATCGCTGACCGCAATAATATTATCACAACGGGATATAATAAATTTTTGTAAGGTACCATAGACTTTATGTCGCAAAGGCTCTTTTAAGGCATCACTCCCGTGGAATGTTACCACAAGTGGTTTCCTTTTTATAATTGCGGGAAAAAAGACAGAGTGAAACCCATAATGACCATGGACTAAATCGTAAGTTCTAAAAAGTAAATAAAAAATAGATTTAAAAAAAAATGGGACATAAGCGAAATGAGTTTTTCGAGTCTTTACCACCTTTATTATCTTAATACCATTTTTTTCAAGCTCTTCTACTTGATGTTTTATAAAGATACCAAAATCGGAATTCTTCCTGGGATACATATTACTAATAAGTAAGACTTGCATTTCTTGAATTGTCCTGTCCTAGTCAATAAACAATTGATTCCATAACTCAAAAGTCAAAAGTCTGGAGATAAGCTCTATATGATTGCATTTGCCTTTAGTATGGTCTTCCAAGACGCGTTCCACGGCTTTAATATTTAAGATACTTCTACTATGAGCTTTTGCATCTAATAATGTACTCCCAATAAAGTTGATTAAATTTTCATTCTCTCTTGACCATTGAGTGTACTTGGAAAACAGATTGACCGAAGAAGTTTTAGAATACTTGTTATAAGTCGGCCTTTTGTCGACTATTTGAATCTTTTTCTTCAAACGTTTCTTAATTAAACACAGAGTCATTTTAGCAAAGGTATTGGTAGCATCAACAGGTAGCCCAGTCTTTTCCCATGGAATTTTCGAGAGTTCGGGAAAAAGCCTGGAAAAAGTTCGGGCATATAGATACTGGTATCTTCTTTCATGGGGAGGAGTATTGGTAATAAAGTCAACGAGGACATTGTCAAAAAAAGGGCTTCTAATCTCCATATGAGTTCTCTTAACAAGGTTGCCATAATTCACAAAGCGACGCACGTACTGAGTAGCAATAGAATAATCTATAATGCTACTGGCAGATGTGAATTTACATTTCCGGGAAATAGAACGGATAATTTCTCTTGGATAATCTCTAATCTTCTTATAATAAGAGCCTATGAAGAGAGACTTTGCCATCTTTGTGGAAAGTGGCCGGAAAAGATAGTCGGCAATTAACAATTTATCTTTTGTTTTGAAAATAGCAAAGGGAGTAAAAAAACTGCCAAAGGGTTGCATTCCGTCGAGGCAGACATCTGTGTAATCTCTTATTAATTCAAGTTTCATATTTCCAGTAGAATGGAGAAAAGATATCATTCCATCAGTTATATTTACTATCCTTTTCGCACTGTTAATTATATCCTCTGGCACGATCTCAAGGTAATGATGGTTAGTTCCTAGTGTATCCGATACTCGTTTTGCAATCTTGACATCGTCCATATCTTCAGTCCCAAAGGTAACGGTATTTATTGGGTAATATTCCCGACGTATACTTCCTAAAATAGTTCTAGAATCCAATCCGCCACTCAAAGGAACAGTAATTCTAAGGCCATCGTTTACGTGCCTTTCTATTGCCTGTAATATAAGGTTCCCAAGTCTTTCTTCATAGTAGTCCTGAAGTTTGCCTTCTTTTCTGTCTAAAAAATTGAAGTCCCAATAATTAGAGATAGAAATTTCATTATTCTTAAAGACTAAGAAAGATGCGGGTGGCAGCAATTTGATTGATTCAAAATAAGTTTTATTTCCCATTACAAAACCAAAGAAGAATAGACTAGCAACAGCAGAGTCATCTATATTTCTTGAAACATCGTTACAGGTCAAGATCGCTTTCACCTCTGAAGCTAAATATAGTTTATTGTTATGTTGTGAGTAATAAATAGGCCGCAGCCCATACCTGTCATTGACAACAATTAATTTTTTTTCATTCTCATCCCAGATAACTATGTTGAACGCGCCTTTCAATCTAAAAATAAAATTGTCTCTATTTTTTTCATAAAGTGCTAGGAGAAGTTTTGAAGCGGCAGGAGTTTCTTCAACGGCAACTTCGTCTTTTAATTCTTGATAATTGTAGATCTCACCGTGAAACAATAATGTATAACGGCCATTTCTGCTACTTACGGGCTGTAAATCTCTCTCAAATATTCCGTGGTCTATATGCCCCAAAGTCAGAGGTCCTTTTATATGTATCTCAGATTTGTACCATTCATAATGTCTTAGTGAACAACACATTTTGCTTATTTGTTCTAATTGTTTAGACTCATTTCGTGCTAATGAAAGGTCTATGACCCCTACGATACCTGGCATATCATACTCCAAGTTTTCTACTTTTACATATTGAATTCATCGCAGTTAGAATTAATAGAGAATCGTAACACTTTCCCTCCCCGCATAATCGGGTGGGTTTCTTTGAATATTTGCTATCTCATTATCAGCTATGTAAATCCGGGTCTTGTCTTTATCGGGAACATAGAACGTAATACCCTGTAAATTATAAATAGTCGAAACGAATGAACCAAAAACGGAATCTGCTACACCGGAGATTGTAATAATTATTTCCTTACCTTTAGTCTGATATGACCAGTTTAAATACTTATGATTGAGATAATAATTTAGTAGCTTGGAAGTAGTGGTAACACAAATATTTCCTCTTTCGTATTCGGCTGCTAAATCTCGCAATGCAATTTGTGTTTCGTTTGCAATCTCCTGCGAACAATCAGAATTTTTTCCTAAATGGGTATAAACAATCATGAAACCGCCAACTTTCTTTAACCTTTCAAGCGTCCGTTTTGAAATTACGTAGGATAAGCGCTTAGAAGTAGCGCCTGTTGCAACTCCTTTCCAATAGTTATCAAACCTTATGAATTCATAGGCTTTTTGACCATCGTCCAGTCTAGTTATTCTCATAAGCTCATAACTCTTATGCATAGCATATTTCTTATTTCCAAATACAGCCAAGACATTTTTAGCGAATTCTTTGGTCATATTAACTAAAGAGTGGATAGGATGGTCACGATCATAAATACTGGCAAAAGTTGCCAAAGTTATGGGTACAGATTGTCCAACAATCATTGTGACGCGGCCGAGCCAGACAAATTTTATTCCATAATCTAATGTAAGATCAGAATGGTAAGCGGTTGAGTCAGGATGGTCACCTAAACCCAAGGTGCGATCGTCACCTAAGTTGTCTACGGTTGTGGCGTGGTCAACCCATACATCAACTTTGCAACCATTCTTTCTTAATTCTTCTATTGCTTTTATCGCATCTTTTCGAGTAAAATCGGGCTTTTCTCCGTAAGAATGTATAAAGTCTATATATCCGGCCTTAATAAATTTTTCAATAATTTGAGCATTGCCTGGATTTGCTGAATAGTACGAAAATGCACAGATTGGCGGCGCATACATCATGAAACTATCTCCAATCTCTAACCCAACCCCTCTTCCCATAGTGGTCATTTCCTTAGTATTAAGGAACTTATGAATTTCCAGAAATTCCTCTACTGTTGTAGTTCCATCAATATCACTACAAATCGCCATGGCAGCTTTGTAAGGATAAGGAAATTTACGTAAAGCGACCCTATCTCCGGTGGTATTTGCTTCATAGTATGACCGATTTATATTATAGATATTTATTAAATAGGCACAAGTGAATACCAATATTATTACTATAGAAGATGAAACTAATATATATAGGCTTTTCTTAATCTTTTTAAACTTCAAACAAGCTTTCTCCTAGCATTTGATAAGAACTTATCCGAAACTGCTTTCTTGTATACTTCGATTGTTTTTAGAGCAATATTATCCCAGGAGAGTTCCTTTTCTGTTTTCTTATAACCATTCTCACCCATTTTTCTTCGCTTTTCTTTATCTTTTAGCAGGTCAATTATAGCCTCTGCCAATTTCTTTGGGTCTTTTGGAGGAACAATATAACCTGTTTTTCCATTATCAACAACTTCTGGAATGCTTCCGACGTCGGTTACAACTACTGGTTTCTTAAAAGTGTAGGCTAATGGAACTATTCCACTTTGAGACGCTTCTATGTATGGAAGTACCACAACACTGGCCCTTTGAAATAATTCAGGAACCATTTCGTCCGGTATAAACTGGTTATAAATGATAAACTTTTTTTTATTTACCATCATTTCTTGATACTTTCGAAAATTCTCGCCTTGACCGGCTATCATTATTTTTACTGTTGGTACCTTCTCACTAATGAGTGGTTCCGCCTCGATTAAATATCGTAGCCCTTTATATTCCCAAATTCTGCCAAAAAACAAAACTAAATCATCTTCTTCGTTAACTACGCGCCTAATAAATTTCTTGTAAAAGGAAAACTCTCCATGTGGTATAACGTGAATCCTGCCAGCAGATTTATTAACTCTTTCTCTCATTATCTTCTTCAGTTTTTCGCCATGGACGATTACTCGATTTGCATATCTTACGGCCAGTCTAGATATGAATGACGGAATTTTTCCAGACGATTTATCACCAATATGTGCCTTGATGTCATGGATTGTTGTAACTAAAGCGTATTCTCGCCTTAGGAGTGGCAATATCAAATTGAACCACGGGTGGTGTCCCCCCAGTAAATGTATAACGTCAGGTTTAAAATCGTTTATTTGCTTAATTATTTTGTACACAGTCACTAGATTCATTGGATTACGAAATCTTGGTTGATGATAGGGCTTTATATTCGTGTTTCCTTCTACAGTTTGGATAAATCCTTCCAGTTTATGTTTGGGTGCTATAAGCATTACGTCTTCGAGTCTCGATAATGCATTGGCTAACGGTATGTCATAGTGAATAAAGCCAAATGAGAGTAGAACTATGCGCATCCTAAATAATCCCATTTCCGCCAAAAAGGTATTAATTAAAGCACTTCTTTTTCAACTAACCTCCTGGAGACAGTATTCGCTTACTATGCCCCCAGGTCAAACAAAGCCTCCAAACGAGAAGTTAAAATTACTAAAAATTACCAGATAACAGAGGGTTTTGCCTCCTTTTCAATTTTTCTTATCGCTACCACAAGGCCGGCTAAAACCCAAAATATAAGGAATAAATGGTTTCCCAGAGATGCCGCATCCACCAGGCCGTGGATCAAAAAAGCTGTGATTCCAGCAATAAGGCCTACAACTATGTTTGACATTGGACTTTCACTTGATTTAATATAACTCAAGCCCTGTTTATAAACCATGAATATAAGCCAGATGAAGACTGCGAGGCTAATAATGCCCATCTCAGCTGCAATTTGTAAGAATATATTGTGCACTTGGTAGACAGTTATAGATGTAACTCCAATATCGGTCATATCATAATCCTGCATAACCTCTGTATAATTATTTATGCCTACACCCAAAAGTGGATGAGCCCTTATTATAGAATATGCTACTTGCATCAAAGGAATGCGTGACCTTGCAGCGCCGTAATCGTCGCTAAACGTTCGACGATTGACGATGTTTAAGAATTGAGGGTTGACAGTGACTATAATTGAGACAATAATCAAAATAGCGGCAATGGATGTCGAAAAATTATTCAGACCCTTTTTTCCCTTGGCTTTCCAAAAACTTAGTAATGCTACCATCAAGATAGCTACTACAAAACTATACCATCCTGCCCTTGAGAGAGTGCATATCAGCGCACCAATTCCAACAACTAGCGTCAAACCACACATTGACTTGTAAATTCCCCTTATTTTGGAAAAAAGTAAACTCAATGAGATGGGCAGCATAAATGTAAGATACCAGGCAAAATCGTTGTAAGATGCCCATGTACCTGAAATCCTGGATAATGGCCGACCAAGTCTTATATATCCTAACTTTTCCGGACCACCCAATACACTGGGAACAAAAGGACGGTCAAACTTGTATTGGGCAAGGCCAAGTACACCTTCTAAAAAAAGACCTAAAAGTAAAAAGACAACCACAAATTGAATTTCTTTCTTACTTTTAATGTTATTTGCTATATAAAGGAAGCCAAGATACATTTTGAGCACTTGAACTATTTCAAACAAGCTCAATTTTGGGAAAGGAGCACTTGCCATTGATAATGTGGCCAGACTAATTAGGAAAAAAAAAGGCAGGCTTATTCTGGGGAAAAAGTTAATTTTCGCATTCTTATTTCTTACAAGTTCGCTAATCCAGAGTATATACAGAATAGCAAGGATGATGTCATATAGGGATATTATGAATCCGGCTGCTCCGCCGAGATGTCCGCTATGTCGGATAGTTATATCCAGTTGTATTGGTAAAGTAAAAACTAACGTCGCCAGAAAGAAACGCTTCACATCTCCTGTGAGCACGGCAATAAAAGGAACCATTAACCCTATGGTGCCAAGCACTCCCCACTTGTCTGGAAGGAACGTGAATACTAATATGAATAATCCGCAAATCAGTCCTCCCAGGACAACAAGCAGTGGCCAGCCAATTCTATAGCGGTCGCTTACCCCGGAATTAGAAAAGAACATATTTTTCCCCAATTTTAGAATCTTACACCCAGACTTACCCGGTGGGCATTTTCTAACCTGTCTGCCAGTCCAAAGGCATAGTTAATGAAATAGTTCTGATACGTGAAACCCATGCCCAGAGCCAATCCAGTATCGTCGATGTTAAATTTGTAACCAATTCTTCCCTGAACCATCTCTCGCCAGTCAAACTCAAAGCCAACTGATGGAGTAACTTTCTGTTCATAAACCAAAAAAGGAAAATCTACGCTGAGCAAAATTTTCTGGCTGCCAAAAGGCTTCTGGTAAGCAGCCCCAACGGAGATTGTCAAGGGAAGGGAATCACTTTCATCAAGAAACTTAAGCTTTGTCCCTAAATTTCGAATCGCCAGTCCTCCAGCCAGGCCTTCAATTGGTGTGTAGTAGAGACCTCCGAGATCTACTGCAAAGGCTGTACCAGTCTCTGCCTCTACGAGTTTTGAGGAGACTAGCTTGAGGTTTATACCCATCGGCCAATTCTCCCAAACCTTGCGGGCAAAGCTAGCCATTATTACAAAATCCTGCTCTGCTTTTACAGTCCACTCGTTGCCATCGAGGTCGATAAGTTCAATGTCTCCCGCTGTATAATAGGAGAAAGCCCCTCCGACGACCCCTACAGAAGTAGGCTGGCCATAAAGAAGGCTCATAAAGCTGTCATCGGCCAGTCCTCGCTGATAACTGAAGGCAGCCTCTCGACCAGGAAGAGAAATTAAGCCCGCTGGATTATAATGGAGAACACCTATTTCTCCCCCAACCGCAGTATAGGCCTCCGCCATCCCCGAGGCTCTAGCCCCAACCGGCTGCTCAAGTATAATGGCACCGGATGTCCCTGCTCCTTTTGCCCATAAACCACTCGCCAGAACCACAACCAGAAAAGTCGAAAGAATAAGAATCTTTTTCACCTTTGCCTCCTATTTCATAACTGCAACTTTCTTGGTAGCCTTGATTCCCGGGCCTTTTACAAAAACAACATAGATTCCCGAGGCCACCAAATCATTTTCATTGTTCCTGCAATTCCATTTAATGGAATCTTGAGTCCCTGTTACGTCTTTACTTTTCTCCCAAACAAGCAGGCCTATCAAATCAAAAATCTCAACATTTACCGTTCCCGGAGCGCTGGGCCAGAAATGAATCTCTGCTTCCTCGCCTTTCAGGGGATTAACATAACCGTTTTCTCCTCCCTGAATCTTTACCCCACCCTGTGCTGAAAGTCCAAGACGAACATCCGGGGCATCAACAGGGTCCGTTGGTTCACCTGTTGCCGAACCATTCCAAACGTCTTTTGCTTCAAAGTAATAAGTATAATCCATCCCTAGCGCTAATCCACTTTTGGCATAAGTATAAAGTTTTCCATCGTTGTAAGTCTTATCTCCCGTATTTACTTCGCTCATGGCAAATGGACTTCCACTTATCTCCGATCCACCCTTCATAATATGTAACTTAGGACAACCTGATGCTGGAGGGTCGTTGTCCACGTCGGTATACTTCACCCTATAAACAAAATCAATATTGGAAGGGCCATCTTCGGGATTTAAGCCATCAGCAACGTAATTTGTTTCTCCTGTCCAGGATAATGTGGGAATACGGTTTGTAACGTCCGGAGCATCCTGAGGACTGGTTGGTGCGTCCGTTGCTAAAGTATTCCAGACGTCTTTTGCCTCAAAGTAATAAGTATAGTCCGTTCCTGGTCCTAATCTACTTTTGCTATAAGTATAAAGTTTTCCATCGCTATAAGTCGTATCTCCTACATCTACTTCGTTCATGGTAAACGGACTTCCCGATATCTCTTTCCCGCCCTTCATAATATGTAACTCAGGATAACCTGATGCAGGAGCTTCGTTGTCCTGGTCTGTATACTTTACTCTATAAACGAAATCAGTATTGGGATAGCCAGTTTCAGGATGTAAACCATCGTCAGTGTAATTTGTTTCTTCCATCCAGGATAATGTAGGGGCATGGTTTCCGACTGGTGCGACGTCCGGACCGTAATGAGGACTGGTTGGCGCGCCCGTTGCTGAAATATTCCAAACGTCTTCTGCCTCAAAGGAATAAGTATAGTCCGTCCCTTGTTCTAATCCACTTTTGGTGAAAGTATAAAGTTTCCCATTCGTGTAATCTGTGTCTCCCGGCTCTACTTCGTCCATAGTAAACACGCCTATCTCTAACCCACCCTTCATAATATATAACTTAGGATAACCCGTTGCTGGAGCTTCGTTGTCCTGGTCTATATACTTTACCATATAAAAAAAAGTAGTATTGGGAGTGCCAGATTCAGGATTTAAACCATCGTCAATGTAATTTGTTTCTCCTGTCCAGGATAATGTGGGAACACGGTTTGTAACGTCCGGAGCATCCTGAGGACTGGTTGGCGCGCCCGTTGCGGGAGTTTTACAGAGGTCTTTTGCCTCAAAGTAATAAATATAGTCTGTTCCTGATCCTAATCCACTTTTAGTGTAAGCATAAAGTTTCCCATCGCTGCAGGTTGTATCTCCCGCATCCACTTCGCCCATGGCAAACGGACTTCCGCTTATCTCTAACCCACCCTTCATAATGTGTAACTTAGGATAACCCAATGCTGGAGGATGGTTGTCCTGGTCTGTATACTTTACCCTGTAAACAAAATTAGTACTGGGATAGCCAGCTTCAGGCTCTAACCCATCAGCAGTGTAATTTGTCTCTCCTGTCCAGGATAGTGTGGGAGCATTGTTCCATTTGAGATAATAAATCTCATCGTTTCCTGAAGTATCATCCTTCCAGGCAATGTGAGGATTCCCCGAGCTATCTAAATAAAGAGAAGGAATCCTGGATTCCCCACTATTATTTGAGACGTTTATTACTTCCTTTCCTGAACCATCAACATCTACCCATTCTGTGCCACCCCACTTAAGATAATAAATCTCCGGGTTTCCCGGGGTACGGTCGAACCAGGCAATGTGGGGATTATCCGAACTGTCTAAACAAAGGGAAGGAACCACAGAATGCCCGGTATTATCTGAGATGTTTATTGACTCCTTTCCTGAATCATCGGCATCTACCCATTCCTTCTTTACGGCATCCCACTTGAGATAATAAATCTCATGGTTTGCTGTAGTAGTCTCCTCATCCCAGGCGATGTGAGGATTACCCAGACTATCCAAGCAGAGGGAAGGATATGTTGAATCTACAGTACTACTAGAGACGTTTATTGATTCCTGCCCTGAACCATCAGCGTCTACCCACGCTGTCCTATTCCATTTAAGATAGAAAATATCATAGACTGAACCGAAATTCATCCAGGCAATGTGAGGATTTCCCGAACTATCTATGCAGAGCGAAGGAAATCCAGAATATGCGGTGTTTGATGAGACATTTATTGATTCCCGGCCTGAACCATCGGCATCTACCCACTTCGAGCCATTCCACTTAAGATAATAAATCTCATAGTCGTCTCCTGAAATATCATAATTCTTCCAGGCAATGTGGGGATTCCCTGAACTATCTAAACGAAGGGAAGGATACAGAGAACCCCACCAATTATTTGAAATATTTGCTGATTCCTGTCCCGAACCATCAGCATCTACCCATTCTGAGCCATTCCATTTAAGATAATAAATTTCATCGTTTCCTGAAGTATCATCGTGCCAGGCAATGTGGGGATTCCCTGAACTATCCAAACAAATAGAAGCGTAATGAGAAATTCCGGTATTATCCGAAATATTTTTTGATTCCTGCCCCGAACCGTCAGCATCTACCCATTCTGTCCCATTCCATTTTAGAAGATAAATATCGTAGTTTCCTGAACTGGTATCCTCCCAGACAATGTATGGATTACCCGAGCTGTCCAAATAAACAGACGGTTTATCAGAATCTCCCGGAGTATTCGAGACGTTTTTTGATTCCTGTCCCGAACCATCGGCGTCCACCCATATTGCCTCCGCAAAATTTGTAAATACTAAAACAAAGAAGAGAGACAAAACAGCAAACCGCCTAACACTTCTCATTTTCCAGCTCATTTTACAACCTCCTTTTCAAAAAAGTGACAGGTACTTTTTTTAAACGCAGACTAAAGTCTGCTACTCGAGTACTATTTCTAAAACCGCCGTTTGTATATCCTATCAGGAACGAAATGTTTTTGCCTGTTTAACACTACGCCTAATACTTTGGCTTGATTATCCTGTAAGGTGGCCTGCACTTGCTGGATGTCCTCCCTGCGGGTCCTACCTGATTGGACGACGAGTAAGACTCCATCCATCTGGGAGCTCAACGCGCTTGCATCGCTATAAGGAATAACCGGGGGCGAGTCTACGAGGATTAGGTCAAAATCTGATTTTAGCTCT
>Ga0307378_10004281_pt1 | contig 20477 bp, 22 predicted proteins | sample UN1MG_FD_202238 | JGI IMG/M metagenome (GOLD analysis project Ga0307378, IMG submission 202238) | Soil microbial communities from Risofladan, Vaasa, Finland - UN-1 | ecosystem: Environmental > Terrestrial > Soil > Coastal area > Acid sulfate soil | place: Finland: Risofladan, Vaasa | collected... | reverse complement strand
TATTTTTCCCAATCATTACTGGTACATAACTGTGACGAGGAATTGCCAGAAAATATTTACGATGAATTACAGTTTCGTCTTGCTGGTACGGACGGTCATTTCCACATGGTTTTCACGGCGACTTTAAATCAGAAGTTGTGGTGGCAGGCGATGGAGGGATCGGGCGAGGAGGAGAAGTTCCCCGATGCGTTTAAGCAGCAGATTTCGATGTACAATTGCCAGCGATATAGGAATGGATCCAAGGGTGCTTTTGATGATGAGCGAATCCGCAAGATAATTTCCCAATGCAAATCGGATAATGAGGTGAAGCGTCGAGTTTACGGGCGTTTTATTGCGGATACTGGCCGTAAGTATCCGGCTTTTGATCCGAGCCGTCATTTTGTGACTCCGTTCCCGATTGAGCCGGGGAAGTGGCATTTGTATGGTGGTGTTGATCCTGGCGGTGGCGGTGCTACGGGTCATCCTGCTGCGATGGGTATTATTGCGGTTCGTTCGGATTACCGCCTGGCTTATGTGGTTCGCGGTTTCCGAATGGATGGTGAGGACACGACTTCTGGTGATATTTTAAACAAGTTTCGTGAAATGCGCGGTAGTTGGACGTTACGAAATCAGTTTTACGACCAGGCTAGTAAAGATTTCCATATTGTTTCGTCTAGGGCTGGCGAGTCGTTTACAAAATCTGAAAAGAGCCACGAGCTGGGCGAGGATATTGTCAATACTTTATTTAAGAATGACATGTTGTTTATTTTCGATACTTCTGATTTGAGAAAATTGGGCCAGGAGTTGGTTACGCTGCGTACTGATATTGTGAAGCGCAAGGCGGCAGATGATTTTATTGATGGGGCGATCAGGTATCCATGTTGTGGGATCGGTTGGGACTGGACAGCGATAACGGGCGAGGAGAGTGAGGAGTCGAAAGAGGTGAAGGCCGCGTCTAGGAGGACTTTCACGGCGGAAGAATATGATGAATGGGTAGAAAAACAGCGAAGGGGTACGATTGATGCGGAGCGTGAAAAAAGGAACAACCCAGAAAGTCGAGATTCCGCCGCCTGGGATGCGGAGTGGAAGTTTTGGAACGAGCAGTATGGAAGTTGATGCGACGGGACTATGTGCTATTATAAGAGCATGTCAAAAAGCAAAAGTATCTAGCTTGAAATTTGGTGATGTTGAGGTTAACTTTGGTGGAGAACCAATTGTTAACAATGTTTCACAGGAAACATTCCAAATGCAGCGGCCTGAATTGGGCGAGGGTGACGTATCAATCGAATTGAGCGCCGATACCCAGTCTATGATGGAGGACGCCGAGTTGGCCGACATGATGATTTCCGACCCTGAGGGTTGGGAGACTTATAACGTCGATCGTCTCGTTCATAGAAATAGGGCTCCATTAAATGGAAATCGGTGAATTAAACGAAATTTACCAAAAGGCCGAATCGTCAGACCGCGAAGTATTCGCGGAAATGCGATCCAATATTTTGCTTGTCGCTGGCGATCATTATCAGAAGCGAGCTGACCGTTATTTTTCCCAAATCCGCGACAACCGAGACATCTCGGACACTCAAAAACTACGCTTAACGAAAAATCACGTCCAAAAGGTCACTCGTCACTATGAAACGCACTTGATGGAGTATGCGTCGGGTGTAGCGATCAAGCCGCAACGAGATAGCGAGATACAAGATCAGAAATCAGCGGAAATGAATCATTCTGTTTGGCAGGATGGCCGTAACCGCTGGCGCTTGAAGGATAAGGAACGGGAATGGATTGCTGATTACGTCAGAATCGGAGAAGTCGCTGTTTTAATCCGTTGGAATCCTGATATCGGCGAGATTGCCGGTTATGATCCGCTTTTGGATGAACAAACAGACGAGCCTTTGCTAGATGAGTTTGGCCAAATGATGCCTGATGAGGAATCGCCGGTTTTTTCTGGTGGATTTGAATTTGAGCGTTTGTATCCGTTCAATTTGTTGCGGGATCCAGCAGCTAAGAATATGCGCGAGTCTGAATTTCTAATCGTAAGGAAATTGGTTCCGAAAAAAGTAGCGAAATCCATGTACGCGAATGATCCGGATAAGTTAAAACTTTTGACGGATGAAAAAGGCGACGATTTTATAATTTTCGATGCGGTTAAGGGCGGATATGACAGAACATCAGACCAAGTTATGTTCAAGGAATATTATTATCGACCGAGCAAAGAATATCCAAAGGGAAGATTCTTTATCACCACATCTGCTGGAATACTTGAAGAAGGCGAGCTGCCATTCGGAGTATGGCCAATTATATGGCAAGGTTTTGATGAACATGCAACAGCGGCAAGAGCGCGGTCAATTGTTAAGCAAGCAAGACCTTACCAGGCGGAAATTAATAGGGCCGCATCTGCTCTCGGTATGCATCAAATTACGATCGGCGATGACAAGATTTTATATCAATCTGGAACAAAGCTTGCGCCGGGTGCTTTACTGCCTGGGGTTAGGGGTATTAGCTATCAGGGAGCCATGCCAACAATCTTGCCAGGACGAGACGGGTCGCAATTTACGGCCTACATCGACCAGCAAATAAACGAATTATATAATATTACCGACGTTATGGAATTAGGGGCGGAAAAAAATGCCCAATTCGACCCTTTAGCTTTGCTCTATCGTTCCGGTAAGCAAAGGCAGAATCTTTTTTATTACACTCAAAAATTTGAAATGTTTTTGATGGATGTATGCGAGACATTTTTGAAACTGGCCCGCGAATATTATTCTGACGAGATGGCTATTGTAGCCGTTGGCCGTAGCGAGATGGTTAATATGTCTGAATTCCGAAATTCAGAGCCATTAAGTTACAGGATAACTATTGAGCCACAAGACGACACACTGGAAACGAAATTTGGACGCCAGGTGTCTATGATGCATTTGTTGCAATATAGCGGCAAGAATATGGGTCGCGACGATATTGGCATGATCGCTAGGAATATGCCTTTCGCAAATACTGAAGAAATGTTCCAGGATTTTACTCTCGATTACGACAGTGCCAAAAATGTAATGTTGGCACTAGAGCGCGGCGAATTGCCTGATATAGATAAAGAAGATAATCCAGAATATATGATTAAGAAATTGTCTAATCGTATGAAACAACCGGATTATAAATTCTTGCATCCTCAGATCCAGCAGGCATACCAGCAGGCGAGAGGTGCGTATCATCAGCTATTTGCCCAGCAGATGGCTAAAGCGCAGCAAGCTAAAAACGAATTTATTCCTCAAGATGGACCAATGATTGCTTGCGATATGTACGTAGAATCAGACGATCCAGAAAAAGCGCCGAAGCGAGCACGGATTCCACAAAATGCGTTGAATTGGCTGGTCAAACAGCTTGAATTCCAATCCGGCCCGATTGACTCAATGAGTCAGCTTACAGGTGGGGCTTTATCCGGCCTTGCCGAAGCGTTGGCGCAACAACAACAGCCACAAGGGGGAGCCGGACAGCTACCCCCAGGTATGGGGATGCCAGGCCCGGCTCCCCAAGGACCGGCAATGCCAGGACCGGCAATGCCACAGGGAGGAATGATTCAATGAGTGAAGAATTAGAGAATGATCCGTTACCGGACAGTGACGAGATCGAAAGCGAAGTGTCGGACGAGACGGAAATCGAGTCTGATTTAGAGATGATGGATTCGCCGGAAAGCGATGAAGTCGAATCGAGTAATGAAGAATCTATTGAATCGGATGATGAGCCGGAAAGCCCATCAAAAGAAAAATATGATCCTGATTTTACTTATCGCGTTCTTGATGATGAATACGAGATGGATGATCGTATTAAGAAATACATCAAGTCGCCAGAGGACGAGGAATTGTTCCGTGATTTGTTGAGTCGAGCGGACGGCATTGATGGCGTTCGTCAGGATCGGCAGGTTTTACGTGATGATAATTTTCGTTTGATGGAAACGGAGAATACAAGGCAACAAGCCGTCCAGCAATTGCAGAATTTTGTCCAAAAAGGCGATTTAAAGCCATTTATGGATACCTGGGGTATTGACGATAATAAACTCGCTCAATACATGCAGCAGAGAATTCAATTGATGGAATTGCCTCCGGAACAAAGGGCAGCTTTTGAGGCTAACGAACAGGCCAGGCTGGAAAGTATGACTTTGCAGCAACAATACAGCCAACTACAACAGCAGAACTACCAACTACAAGTTAATCAGCTTTCGTCGGCGGTAGATCAGACGTTGAGTAGGCCAGAAATTTCTGAGCATGTTCGTAACTATGATTCTCAAAAGGGGCCTGGCGCTTTCCGCAGGGAAATAGCGGCTTTGGGCGACTATTATTATAAGCAAGGACGCGGGGTTGTTCCTCCGGAACAATTATCCAAGGAAGTGATTAATAAATGGTATAGCCAGCCAATTACTCCTGACCATGCAGCGCAAAATCATCGCGGCGCGGAAAGTCGCCGTCAAAAAGTCGTTGTTATGGATAAAAATAAGCCTACGTTGCCACGGGTTGTTGGTAGCGGGGCGTCTCCGGTAAAAACTGCGCCTAGGTCAATTAGCGATCTGCGTAAAATCTCTGCTGAGAGATACGGGGTATAAAAAAATTTAAAAGGAGTCAATTATGGCTAAGGGTACAAAACGAAATTTTCAGGATATGCTAAATGAGTATCTTCCCAACGAAATGTTGAAAGAAGAACTTATTATGCGTGATTATCTTATCCAGAATGTTCAAAAGGATAATGGATGGCACGGGGGGAAGTTAATTGTCCCTTTCAAGAAAAGCGGGGCTTCATCGGTTAGTTTTAACCAACTGACGCCGGTAGCAGATATTAACCAATCCCAGTATGTTCGCGGAAGTATCGATGATTATAGGGAAGTTTGGGGCAGCTTAATTTTCGATCAGCGCGATTTGCAGGAACATTCAGGTAAGATTTTAGAATCTACTTTCTTGCGTATTTTGCCTGATGAGCTAGAAGAATTTATGGATTACAAGAAAGAAGTTGTATCCATTCAATTCGGAACCGGCCCTGAATTTGCTAGTGTAGTCGCTGGTAATACCGTTCTTGCGAGTGGTGTTTTACAAGTTGATAAAATTGACCGATTCCAAATCGGACAAAAGTTTATGCTGGTAGAATCTGCTGGCGTTGAAGAAGAACAGTTCGTCACATCAATTAATATTGATGATGAAACTATAACGGTTTCATTGACTCCTGGTGGGCCTGCTAACGATTTGACTGCTGGTACTGTTTTCACGGCAGCAGCTAAAGCGTATCATCCGGGCGTTTCTGATGGAGCTGGTAACTTCAATACTTTCATTTCGTTTAAGCAGGCTTTTCTTTCTGCTGCGAACGGCGGGTCATCGACGCTTCATGGCGTTCAAAAAACATCTGCACCAATTCTTCAGGCTGTTAACATCCCAGGCAACTTGATTACTGCTACAAACATCTTGGATGCGTTGTTTGACGCATTTACAGAAGTTCGCAGACGTAGCAAGGGCCGCGCTACTGAGTACCTGATGAGCCTTAAGAATTACGGCTCGGTCATGAAACAATTAGAGCTTCAAAAAGGTGCTTACCGAGTCGTTGGCGATCCGAAAGAATCGTTATTCGGCTGGATGGAAATGCGGATCGCTAACGTCACAGGGCAGGTTGTAAAAATTGTCGGCATTCAGGAATGGGGCGATTCAGAAATTGCGTTGGTTGACTGGCGCTCGATTACGTTCCGCTCAAACGGCTACTTCAAGAAACGTATCTCCCCAGATGGCAGAGAATACTTTGAAGTGCGAAATCCGTCGGGATATCAATATGTTGTGGACTGTTCTCTGTTTGGCGAGATGGAATATAAGAAGCCTGGCCACTCAGCGATGATTCATTCAATTAATTATTAAGGAGGTGGCTCATGGCTGCATTGACTACACAGGCAGAAGTTGATGATTTAAGAAATTACTATTTTGTTCTTGAAGACGGTACGGATTGGCCTACCAACACGCTTTCTAGCGCGTTGGCTCAGGGCTACAAGGCGCGTGTTGCTTCTTTAGCTCAAAAGCTACAAGACGATTTAGTTGATTTGCTCGACACAGCAGATACAGCGATTTAATCCCGAAGGGGGCTTCTGCCCCCTTTTTTTCACATGGGGTTTTCCACAGTGGGAACATCTACAGGGTTAGCAACGCAGGGTTTAACGACTCAACGCAACGAGTTGTTTAAACAGTACAACATATATGACGTAAACAATCGGTTAGTGACAGTATATACGGCTGGCTACAATGCCATAACCGGAACGGGCTGTACTCGTGTAGACTATACGTACATAAATCCCACATCACCTCAGGTTGAGAAAATGCGCGAATCAAATGACGTATGGGATGCGTCCTACGACATCTAGGGGTAACGGATGTTTACACAACATCACCGGTATCTGATACATAATGGAAACCAACATCCGTATAGGCATAGCCTTACGGAGTTTTTATATTCGCATCCGTCCCTTCCTCCGGGCGAGGTCATAAACGTAGAGCAAGCCATTAATTGGCTCTTTGGTGTGATTTACCCCCAGACACAGGACGCCGTTGCTACGCCTGCGGCTTTGCCTCTGGCCGGGAACACTCTAAACGATTACCGGGTGGTTTTGGACGACGGCGACGGTAAAGCGGCATCCTACCGTTGGGAACAACGGGAAGGTGATGTTGCTCCGCTTTGGTATAAAATATACGATATGGATTGGGGCGAAGATTCTATCCTGTCCAATTTCCTCCTGAAAACCCAGGACGTTTATGTTTACCGATTTGGCGTTGACGATCTCGATGAAACCGGTACCCCTTTTGCGGGAGACTTGGCTGGTCAGCGGATTTATGGTGGTGCTACTGCTGGCACTCATCTCCTTCTTTACGCAAACTCAGGGGACGGAACCGGACCCAACACTGGATTTATTCAATTTGGCGATGATAGTCGGCCTCTTGTCGATAGTAGCGTTAGCCTCGGTACTGATCTTTATCGCTTTCTAAATTTCTTCACGGACGAAGCAAATGTTTCGACGATGCAAATACTGGGTGGGTCTATTATTGACTCAACCGGGTCGATTGATTTCTCGACGAACAATCTTAGCACTGACGGCACTGTATCTGTCGGCACTTTATTGCTCGCGGGAGGCTCTATAACCGATGGTTCTGGGCTGATAGATTTCGACGATGAGAACTTAACGACTACGGGAACGGTAACGGCGGATAACGTGCAGGCCCTTGGCTCTGCTAGTGCGTTTTTTAGCGGTACGACGATAGGAACCTTGACGCTTGGCGACGGTAGCATTGTCGATTCTGGCGGTCTGATAGATTTCGACGATGAGAATCTAACGACTACTGGTATCGGTACTTTTGGCCAAGTGGATGTAGATAATCTGAGCCTGGACGGCAATACATTTTCCAGCAGTGCTGGAAATATCATTGTCGTTCCTTTTGCCGACCTACTCGTAAATGCGAATACGTTCATTACTGGGGACCTCGATGTATCGGGCCAAGTGGTAATAGGACCAGCGGACGACCTAGAAATTACGGCGACAACTTTCATCTCTGAAAATGCTTTCACCTTTTCGACGATCGCTGGCGATATAAACATTGATCCGTTTACGGAAGTGGCTAATTTCGTAGCGACCGTTAAGCCGAATGTAGATGACACGTATGACCTTGGCCTACCGGCTACTCGTTGGCAGGATTTATTCCTGAGCGGCGTCATTGGCGACGGGACGAATACCACAGATATTTCGGTAATCATGTCGTTAAGAGATATTCTTGTAGGGGTAGGCGCTGGGGATTCGATTTTCTATGACGGAACAAAATTTGTATCGAGCGCTCCGGATACGGAGATAGATCATGGAGTTATTTCAGGGCTTGCTGATGACGATCACTTACAATATGCGCTTCTGGCAGGACGTAACGGGGGCCAGACCCTTATTGGCGACAGTGCTGCTAGTGGCAATCTTGTTCTTGAGTCTACATCAAATGCGACTAAGGGACATGTACGCTTTGCATCCAATCTTGTACCTAATGCTGACGCTACTTTTGACATCGGCACTTCTGGTTTGCGGGTTGGGGATTTATATATTGCTGGCCAGGGTATAGGTTTTAGGCTTGAGAATACCACGTCGGGCGGGTTGCCAGCGGCATCGGCTTCTAACGTAGGTCGAATTACTTGGGCCACCGATATAAACCAAATGTATGTGGACACTGGCGGGACGTGGAAAAAACTAACTTCAGATAAGCATGTAGTCCAGGACGCTGTAAATTGGGACGGTGTAAACACATCCCATCCTTACGACGTGTCTGCTGATGTTGATGACGCAAGGTTTGCTGTTTGGGATTTCTTAGACAATACGAATAGCTTTCGTAGTGTACAAGGCGCAGTGCTTACAAAAACCGCAACGACAGTGACGGTTACTTTTACGATACCACCGGCATCTGGAACTTATACGCTTGTAGGGGTGGCATAATGCGACTTAGCAGATTATTATTGGGATTGTTAATCACATGGCTTATTCCTTCTTTGTCCTGGGCCGATATACAGGTCCAGGGCTATTTAAATTCCGCAGCTCTCGAAAACCTAGCTGCCGATCCTACTTGCGTACCTGCAACGACATGTCCTGACGGTCGCATCTATTGGAACACGGTAGCGAGCGAACCGCGTATGTGGGACGGTGGCGCTTGGCAACAAGTTCTTATCGGGTCTAGCGTTGTTCCCGATCCACTTCTTTTGGGCAATGGTACTGCTTTAAACCCGACCTATAGCTTTTCTTTGGACACTGATACTGGGATGTATAACGCAGGTGCTAATGACATTGGTTTTAGTGCGGGCAATGAAACAAGGCTCACACTTTCAGATAGCGTGAGTTCTGGTGCTACTTTTTCAGACCCGAATAACGCGATGCGACTCCTCATTGATTCGGGTGTGGGTTCTTCATTCTTAAGGATACAAGCCAGCGATGGGGTAGGGACAAGTGATTCGGTAATAGAATTCGGCGATGCGGCAGATGGGGATTCTGGCCGTCTTTACTACGACCATTCTACTGATAATTTCAATTTTTATGCTGCTACGGAATTACTTGTATCAATTTCAGATGGGACAACAAATTTTAACAATACAAATGGTGCAAACACTTTAGTCGTAACCGGAAATCAGGGTGGAAGCATACTTCGTTTGGATGCTAACCACACAACTCCAGGTGCGGCAGATTCCATACTTGAGTTTGGTGATACCGCCGATAACGATGTAGGTCGAATATTTTACGACCATTCTGCGGATACAATGAGCCTTATAACTAGTGCTGCTACTAGAATGTCTATATCGAGTTCTCTCGTTACAATCAACCCGGCTCAAACTCAATTCCCCGTAGGTAGCGCAGGAACACCTTCGATATATTTTAATGGTGACACTCAAACGGGTTTATTCAGGAGCGGGACTGCCGTTAGGGTTTCTGCTGGTGGCTTGGAAAGATTTGCATTCGGATCTAGTCGGAATTTATTTATTGAACCGATGCACGGTCCAAACGGAGATGTGGTATCTCCTACGTATTCCTTTAATCTTTCCCAAGATAGCGGTTTAGCCCTACCATCAGGGGGTGGCATAGCACTGTATTTCGGTGGAGCAACTACGTTTTTCGGGACGGCTAACGATACCTTTCTTAAATTTGATGCCTCTACCTTTGCCACCACTGTTTGCGCCAATGCTAGTTCTGGGCTTGTTTCGGTAGATAACTGTTCGTCATCCATACGGTATAAAAAAGACGTTGTGGACATACCAGATTCTGAGTCGGAAAAAGTATGGGATTTGCGGCCAGTTCGGTATACATGGAAGGAATCGAACGAGATGAACTATGGCTTTGTTGCAGAAGAGGTTCACGAGAAAATTCCACTTCTTACCTACTATGCAACAGAGGGCAAAGAGGATGGGACCTTGGAAATAAAAAAAGACGCTGAAGGAAACAACTTAATTGAAGGTGTCCATTACACGCACATGACAGCGTTATTGCTAGCTGAAATGAAAAAGTTAAGAACTAGAATCGAACAATTGGAGGCAGAAAAATAATGGCACTACAAAAAACGGTAACATCGGGGCAAGGCGTAAGCGCAGACTATCACCGAATCTCTGACATAAAATTCTATCTGTCAGATGATTCAAATCCGAGGGTATTTATCGAACTAGCCCTGTATAAAGACGCAGCGGCTAGGTCAGGGGGAAGTTCCCCTTTAGAAAACACTCAAAATATAGTCGAAGGCGCAGATTACACATCATACTTCGCACCCGCTGTTCTTGACGTGGTGAACCAAAACCCACTTGAGCGCGCCTACGTTTACCTGAAAACCTTGACGAATCCAGTAGACTTTACCACTGGAACAACGGACGTTTAATGCCAGAATTGCGTATAAATGATTTTACGGGTGGTGAAACTGACAGTTACCGAGATGGTAACCCTAAGTTTTGCCAACGTGCGTTTAATATGTATTTTACCGACCAAAAGGGGATGCGCCCAAGGGAGGGTTTCGGCCCATTAGGCCCGTCTGACCAGAGGCCCTTTGGGTCGCAAAGAATAGATAAAGTGTGGCACCATCGCATAAGCAGGCAAACTCTGAGCGGTTCCTTTAACCGGGCTAGGACTTTTGAGACTTTTATATCAAGCAATCGAGCGGTAAGAAGGAACGACCAGGAAAACCCAGGATGGGAAGTAGTAGAGACGACGACTGGGGAGAACAGGGCGCAATTTGTCACCCGGTATCAGGGAAATTACGTGAGATTAAATCAGAACGAATTTATTCTGATTTCTTCACTCTATTACCCATTAAAATTTTACAGGGAATCCTCGGTGGGTGAATGGAAGTACGTTTCTTTGGGTCTGCCTAAGTATAGGCTCAATCTTAGTTCTACGTACAACCCAGGCGGGAATAATTGGACTTACGCTCTTGTTTTAAAGGCTGATTATAATCTATATGACCAGGGCATATCTCTAAGCATAGACAAGATAGTACGGAGTGCTCCTGTATTCTATGAGGCATTAAGTAATGACGGTATCGTACAGATAAATATACCGACCTTTAGCAATGCCACTTTGGCAAATTACACAGACAACCAATCCAGAATTGTGAGTGGCGAAGCTTTTTTCGATTATTCAAATATAGTCTGGGAAATATACCGCACCGTAGATGATGGTAATATTTTCTTTAAAATAGGAGAAGCCGCTACGAATGGCGGTACTCCTACTTACTTAGATAATGATTTAGATTCTGCGATTGTGTCGGGCGAACTTCTATACACGACAGGCGGCGTACAGCCGAATGAAATGGTTAATTCCAGGATAGAGTATGCGACCTTTGCCAACGACACACTTTGGCTGGCGAGTACGGCAGCAGTTTGGCAAGCAAAAGTTGGGATACCGGACGCTAACCCAGGCTCATTTAATATGACCATTCGAGAAGGCGAGTACGTTACTGGCATTGAAACGCTGGATATTTACCCGATACTTTTCACAGATAAGGGCGTGTACCGAATTGAGGGAATCGTAGATGATTCTGGAAACGGAACTCATAGACTGAGGACGGTTTCTGAGGAATACGGCGCTCTCTCTAATAAAACGACTATCAAGGCGAATAACAAAATCCTATTCCTGTCCACTGATGGGATATACGAAACAAACGGATTCACAGCTAGGAAGGTCACTGGACACTATGACGAGAGATATCTTGACCTTGTAGATGTTCGTGCTCTTGACGAGTCAAACGTAGAGCTATACGGGTACGCTATTGCCGATGCCTGCTACGACGAAAAGAATCAAAGGGCGCATTGGTTCTTCCCCAATGAGGGTGGTAAGTATCTGAGAAAGGTTTTAACCCTACACCTCAACTATCCGCACGAAGAAGGCTACGCGATAACTTCGGGCTCTGTCAGCCACGACGTAACTTCTGTATCGGCGATCGACGGGGACATATATTTCACCTCCTTAGACGGTTCTGTACTGAAGCAAGATTCAAACAGAACTTATGATTTCCCTATTTCCGCTGGCGGGGCCAATGTCCCTATAGCTTGGAATTGGTATTCGTCTGTGATGTCTTTTGGAACATCTATGAAAAGGAAATGGTTCACCCGTTTGCTCTTGGGGGTTAAGCCTCTTATCGGTTCGACTTTCTCCTTTTCCATAGCAAGCGCGAGAGATGAAAGTGATGATTTCCGTCTCTTGAATCCCGTAGATGAAACCGGCATAACTTCAAAAATTAAATTCCTGAAGCGTTGGTTTACAAAAGGGACATTACGTTCCTCGACTCGCCAGTTATATATTTCAGGAGATACGGCGAATACAGCCCAGCGTCCTGAGATCAGTGAAATTACGATCATGTTCAATGCCCCTGGCGAAGGCCACACAGAGAGCGGGGTGGAGCCGTGACCGAGCCGAAAGTAGAATTTTTTCTCCGTGAAATAAATGACCGTCCTACGCAAGAGCAATTTGAGCAATTAAGAGCGTGGCACGAGTTCAGAGAAGATAATGCGTACCCATCTGTAAAAACTTTTACGGGTACGCTAGGGCACCAAGAAGAAAGGTATCTGTACGTGGATGGATTCGTATACGGGTATAGCGGCATGACTCAAAATCAGAGTTTGTCATACTGGGCTCCTATGCTTTATTCCGTAGCATTTCCTTCCGGGCAGTGTTTTTTCGCTTTAGAGCAGGATAATGAATTTGGAAACTACGTTAAAATACGCTGCCAAAATGTCAGTAACACTAAGTCGCTAGGCTACCGCGTAACGCTGTTCTATAGGGGAGCTTAAATTGGCCATTACCAAGCAATATTGGACAGCCCAAAACATCTTGGATCGCGTAAAAGATGAGTTGGACCTAACCGAAGAAACTTTCGTAGATGACGAGGAATTGATTCGCTACTGCAATGCGGCAATCGACCGGGCAGAGCAAAAGATTATTGGCATACACAAGGATTATTTCTTATCTAGCGAGAGTCTTTTGACGCTCACTTATAGTAACTTAGATATTGGACCTGTTGAAATAACCGGACTCGATCCAAACGATGTGGTTCTTTTCGGCGGGCCATGGCCTTCCGATGTTCTGGCAGGGGATGAGATATCACTTCAGTCTGAGTCGTACGACACTTGGTATACGATCTTAAGTGTATCCGGGGACACGTTGGTAATTGACGGCGACCCATCCGTAGGCGCTGGTCAGGGTTTTCAAATCCGCCACAGAGGTTTAACTTCAGGCCAAAGAAGATACACCCTTCCGCCAAATATATACGCGCATAAGATTCGCCGTGTCGTGTATGCGAACGGAAGCAGGGTTTATAAAATTACGCGCCTACAGGACTGGAAAAAATTCGAGATTAAAGCGATCTCAGATATAAATAGCGGTTCGGGCTGCTATGAGTATTTCCTGACAAATGACACCCCAGGACAGCCGGAAATGCTATTTGTACCTTCCCCTTCGGAAACCGGGGATTCGGTGACTGTATGGTACATAAGACAGGCAAACCGCTTTGTTTTCCCTGTTGCCGATCCAAACAATATCTTAGACATCCCGGAAGCGTTCAATTACGTGGTAGAATTTGTCAAGATGAAATGCGATATTAAAGAAAAGCGTTTACACGGCCAGGTACAAAGCGGTGACTATCCTGAGGTGTTACTTGAAATGAATGAAATGATCGGCGTTCTGCAAGAGATTGTACCAGACGCCGAGAATCTAATAGAGCCTGATTTTTCAGCTTACGAGGAGCATAGTTAAAAATGGGAATAGAAATTCCAAACTTGGCGTCTCAATGGAATAGAAAAGAGGGACTCTTTGCTGGTCCTGGTAACGGCGGCGGCGGCGGCAGCAGCGGCAGCAATAGTAATGGTTATTCCTTTGATCCCACCATGGTTAACAATAACCTTAATACTGGATACCTAGATCAACTTAGGGGTATGGCTTCTGAGGATCCGATGAGCGGCCAATGGATGCAAGGACAAATGGAAGCCGAGCGCATTAGGCAGGCCGGTGATTTGGACGCATTGCAAAGCCAAGGCGCTTCTTCGCTGGCTACGCAGCAGGGACAAATGGCTATGCGCGGCGGGCTTACGTCGGGCGCGACGGAAAGACTGGGATCCCAGAATATGATGGCTGCGTTACAAGGGCGATCGAATTTAGCTAGGGGAGCCGCAGGTCGGGAGGCGCAGTTAAGATCATACGGCGATCAACGCCAGAGAGATCTTGTAGGGCAGTTAGGGCAGGCTGAATTAGGGGCCGCAGGTTATGGGTCAAGAATAGATCAATACAATGCTGCGGCCAAGGATCAGGCGGCAAGGGATGCGATGATGTCACAAGCCATAGCAAGCCAAGGCGCTGGTCAGGGGGGTGACGGTTCGCCATGGGGTAGTATGATGAGCGGATTACCAGGCGGCGATTTTCTTACTCAAGATATTGGCGGCACTGGGATACAGGCTGGCGATCTAATGGGCGGACCTGTTTATACTCAGGGAAGATCTATAGTAAACGGATTAGGCGGCGGCGGCGGCGGCGGCGGGGGGTGGTTTTAATATGGCTATACCAGCATTTTTACCGGCAGCATTGGGAGCTGGATTAGGAATAATCCGATATGGTCAAGAACAAAAAGAGTATGGGCCAAGAAAGGATATGTATGCGCGTATGGCGGCGGCTGGGCGCACACCTCCTAATATGGGTGTTATGAATACTCCGTCCATAATCGGTAATATTACCTCCGGTGCTATGGGAGGTATGGGACTTGGCGAACAATTAGGGATGACTAACGTAGGCCAGGCAGCTAACCAATGGTGGGATGGGTTGGGCGGACAGAAAAGCCCTAATCACTATGGAGATTCCACTGGCTGGACATCGGCAGAATATAGCGATCCGTATGTAAATGACGAATTTGTAGGTCCTCCTACCAGAGCTGATTATTATGAGGAACATCCTTATATGCGCGGCTCAAATGCTAATAATACAAACTCTAAAAACCGATCATCTCCATACGAGGCAATGATGACAGGCGGGTATTAAAATGTCTGACGCTATGCAATATCTGAGAGATTTTTATTCCGCTCCGTTTCAATCCGGCCAGCCTGCAAAGCTATTGCCAGAAATTCCTGGTCCTGCTGCTGGTCCTGCTGCTGGTCCTGCTGCTGGTCCTGCTGCTGGTCCTGCTGCTGGTCCTGCTGCTGGTCCTGCTGCTGATGGTCGTTATTCATCTAATATTGAAACGAGCAAATTATCAGAACAGGCGAAAGAGATAGGGGTTATATCTCCGGAGCAATATATAGATTTCACAGTTAGGGCGGAGCAATTCCAGCCATTAAAAGAACAAAAGCAGGGCGTACAAAACTTAAAAGGTGCTTTGGCTCAGTTTTTATCAAAACCACCTCAAACAGATTTAACTCCGTTAATGAAATTTACGGATTGGTTTAATCGCGGTCAGTACAACATATCGGATATGTACAAGCCATCTATGACCAAAAAAGAATGGATGGATTTTGGTTTGAGGCTTAAAGAAGCGGCTTCAAAAGAACAAAATAACTACGTTAAAAATTACAATGATTTCTTCAAGAATCAATTTAGAAATATATATTCTTCCGGAGAGGTAACGGGGAAAACAAATACCACGGGGCTTAGTAAGCCAGGTGGTGGTGGTGGTGGAGATAAAAATCTTTCTCAGACTTCTGCCCAAGACATTGGCGATATCGACACAGCAATAGAATTGGTAGAGAGACTTTCAGGCGACTATGATTCTTTTAATCCTCTAAGCCCTTCTGATAGAGCAAGCTATGATGCAAGGCTTCTACCTACATTGCAAGCGGTTGGTACTATTTTAGAAGGCGGAAAGCTTGCCGCTGGTGATGAGATAAAATATAGAAAAATGTTTCCCAATCTTAGTTCTGATAAAATTTATGGAGATCCAAAAAAGAAACTATCAGAGATAATTTATCTACTTAAAACAACAAAGGAAAAAAGGATAAAATCGTTAGGCTCAAGCGGTTACAAAGTGCCATCTAATACCCCGGTAAATTCGGAACCGAAAACCACAGGCGATGGCTTAACTCCTGAAGAAATGAAAGCATTGGGCATATAGATGGATATTGAAGCTGCTAAGAAAGCTTGGCCAAGGATGAACGCGACTCAACGAAAGATATTCGTCGAGAGAATGCGCGATCTACCTAAACAGGATCCAACTTGGCAAGATTGGCTTCGCAATAGGCCGATTGATGAGTTAAGAGATATTAGTAAATTAGTGGTGCCCACAAAAGAATTACCATTAGACGCTGAAGGCAGGATGTTTGTTAAAAACTTCTCGAATAATCCAGAGGCTTCTATAAAAGAGTTGAAAAAACTCAATCCGGATATTGAAGATATAAGTTGGCGTAACGGAAGAATTCAGGGGCGAAAAAAAGGTGAGGATTTTTATCGTGTTTTAGACCCTGCTTTTGGCGAGTGGTCAGACACTTTAAGCGATGTTGGTGATGTCTTGTATGACGCCGTTGATACGGCGGTCACAACGGCAGCGGGAGCGGCTGGTTTTTTTGGCGGTGGACCGGTAGGCGCGGCGGCAAGCGGCGGAGCTGTTAGTGCTGGCATGGAGGCGTTACGCCAAGGGCTTGGTAAATATTTTGGATTAGATCAAGAAATGGATACTCAAAGGATCGGACGCGCTGGGTTACTTGGTATGGTCCCTGCTGTAGGCGGATCCGTTGGTCGCGCGACCGGGAAGGCCGCTATTGGTACGGCCCAAATTGCAGGACCGGCTATAGAAAAAGCGGGTAAGGTAATTGATTATATTCCTTTTAATACTCTCGTCATGCCGAAATCCGCTGAAATAGCGTCATATCTTGCTAAAAAAATTACTCCCAAAGAAGAATTTAGAAAGAATGCTGCGGGTGTAATTATGGAAACTATAGATACAAGGAATCCATGGTCTAAAATGCTGACTAATCCATATCTTACTAAGGGTGCTTTTCCAGCTATTTATCATGGTGCAACAAGTCAAGAGCCGACGTTAGAAGATATAACCGGAGGAGGCTCAGTAGGGCCAGCCCCAAGAATGAGGTAATTTTTTTATGTATGAATCACATTACGGAAAAGGCATGAAGAAATCAGATGAGGAATATATCATTCCCGGTTCCCCTGACGCTCGTAAAAAAGCCTATACCAAGGATATGTACGACGACATGCAGGGGTTGTCTGGTTATGGTAAGAAGGTTTCTACTAAAAAGAACCGTACCGGCACTGGTGAACCAAATACAGGGATCCAGGGCAGCGCAACCCGCTCGAAATCTGGCAATACCCAGGACAGGTCAGAGAAGGCCAAGGGAACGGGCCGTACCCACAGGTCATCTTATAGTAGCGCGAATCTTGATAACTCGCCTACCCCATCCGACGAATACGATTATGGCAAGGGCCGCATGAAAAAAGGCGATCAGCGAAAGCGTATTAAGGAGCAAGGGAAATGATGATGCCACAACAGTCTCCATGGACTTTTGTCCAAGGTCCTCATGATAGATTCCCCAGGACGCAAGGCATTGGTGACATGCAGGGCGTCGAGAGAATTTTGGACCAGCTAAATTCGCAAAAGACTGAGTTAGATTTTCAAAAAGATGTAGCTACATACGAGCGCAAAAAAATTGGTCAAGCTGAAAATCAAATGAAGAAACTTATGGAGATGTTAAAAGGTGCCTAACCCATACGAGCAAATAATTTTAGGCGGCTATAAGGGTGGATACGGGGGACGTAACTCCTTCAATCCATGGGTCTATATGGATCCAGAACAGATGAAGATAGCCGAAGAAAATATGATGTCTGCTGGTTACGAGCAAAACCCCGGTGCTATGGGGCCTCCGGTTAGGCTCGGATCGTCTCAGGATTCCATGGATCCTATATCTGAACGCAAGTATCAGGATTGGATAAAATCAGGGAACCAATGGGTTGGTGAAAACGTAGTGAATCCGATGGGAGCCGCTGGTTATCCGAATATGGGAGCCGGTTTTGGCGCTGCTTTATCTACTGGCTTGGACCTGATTCCTGGTCCCGAAGGCTTCGGCTTCGGGATGGCTGGCGGCGGCGGCGGCAAGAAAATCGAAAGCATTTTCGATTATATGAATCCGGAGGCTAGAAAAGCCGCTGAAGAAGCCATGGCAAAACAGAGGGAAATGATGGGCGGATCCGAATCGGCGGGGCCGATAGACCCATACGCTACGGATTCTGGGAATCCCTACGAGGGATTAAAGAAATATGACGAGATGGAAAATAGAGTCATAGACCCGGATACCGGTTTGCCGATGGAAAGGCGAGCGCCTGATAGCCCGTTTCGTGAATCGAACGAATTAGTAGATAAAATCGCCGCAGAGAAAAAAGTCCCGAAGTCAGAGAGTGAAGATCTCGATACATTCATGGAGTCCCTAAGCCCAGACGCTGGGTATGAAGATGACTGGTGGTATAAATTCGATCAAGATAACAACTATGAAATTCATGATTCTTGGGAGCGAGATTGGCTTGATGATAATTACAACCATAACGAAGTCCCAACAGAATACGATAGAGCGCAGGGCCAAATAGATGCGTTTGATTACTATGCGTCAGATATAATTGATAAAATCAAAGACGACATCTCGGAGCGCATAGACCAAGACAATTTACCTCAGAGATTCAGGATAAAGCACGCCAACCAAAACGCTGAAGACGCTGAGATACTTAGGCGTTGGGAAGATAACGAATCGACCGATAAAGATGAAGATGTAGTTAATGAATGGCTAGATGACTGGGCTCAAGAAGAAGCTGAAAATGCTTTCGAGGCACACCAGGATAATATGAAAAAGTACCGCGATGAGTTGGGCGATAGTGGTGATGAGGAAATAGATTGGCATTGGATTGATGACAATGAACGATATGATTTCTCTATGGCCGACTACGGAGACGAGCGAATCTTTGGTGATGTGACACGCCGCCGTCGCTACGAATCTGAATACAAGGGTGAAAAGGAAATAATCGCGAAAGAAACTGACGAAAGAACCTCCGATTCTATTTTTAATGAAATCTATGATAATTTTCAAGAGCCGTTGAGAGGCCAAAACACAAAAGAATGGTGGGAAAATTCATTTTTCGATGACGGGCTTAAAGAGCAAATAATCGACGACATGGTAGATCCCGTTCCTGGGAGAGGTAAGCCGTTAGATCAGTGGGACGAAAAATATCTGAAAGATTACCTCAGGGAAGTGGCTGACGATATGGACCAGAATGCCTATGATGATTTGATTTATCATCTTAATGGCAGGGTCGGAGCGCAAGATACGCTTAAAAATAACAAAAAGGTGAGGGAACAAGTCGATGTGGCGCTTGATAATATCGCCGACATGAGAAAACGATCACTCGAAAAAGCACTAGATAACGAGGACATTAAGGGTATTTTAGATGATCTAAAGAAAGAGGCAAAGGAGTTGCAACCATGAAAAAAGCAGACGTAAAGAAAAAGAAAAAAGCTAAGAAAAAATTTAAAACGGTTGAGGAACTTAGGGCGTACAGTAAAGAAATGGATAAGAAAAATGTTTAAACCCTTCGGTAAAAACTACAGCTATACAGAGGAAGAACTCGACGAAATGGGCGAGATTATCCTCACGGCTGAAGACATTAAAGCCGACGACAAACTCTTCCGATTGGTCCAGCAACACCTCAAAGAAAAAAGTGGTAAGATTACTAAAATCCAAGACCTCCGGGACCTCTCCAATGAGGGCGATTCTGCAAGGAAAGTCCAGTGACCATAACCGGCGCAGCACATGTAGACATTTTGCGGAGGGGCGATCCTGTCCAGCAATTAAAAGAAGACACGTCCGACGTGACTTGCATCTACATCGGCATGACTCCGAAAATGGCTACCGGCATCAACGAGCCGAAGTGGCAGATTAAGCGCGTCGAAAATAAAGACGGCGTGGTAACGACTCTGTTTGCCAATGACGCCAAGTACAATGCCGTGTGGAACCTACGGGCTTCTTACTTCCCTCCTTGCGAGGGCAATACCCCTATTGCGGGCGTTACCGACACCAACGTAGTTACAACGCCTACGATCGCTTGGATAGATTTCCTCGCACAAAATGTCGAATACAGCTACGCCATGCCCGCAGGTACGAAAAGGTTCCTACTGCAAAATGTAGGAAGCCGTGAAATCCAAGCTGCCTATGCGGCGGGAGATTCTGGCATTGCGGGAAATTGGTATCCGATCGGAGCCTCCACGTCCCATTTCGAGGAAGAAATCGGGGCGGATCAAACTATTTATACCCGAATTACCAGCAACATAGCAGGCATCCAGCGGCTTATCATCTTAAGCTGGAAGTAAATACTCCGATACCAGACCGTATAAACTACTTATAATGAGGTATCTGAAATGGGCGTAACATCTAGGTTAATCTATGATCCAACCGATGCGGACTCACGCGCTGCTAGTTCTCGCGTAGGTGCACTAGTCCTAACCGGCATCGACGCAACCCCTATCGGC
>Ga0307378_10004280_pt1 | contig 20480 bp, 19 predicted proteins | sample UN1MG_FD_202238 | JGI IMG/M metagenome (GOLD analysis project Ga0307378, IMG submission 202238) | Soil microbial communities from Risofladan, Vaasa, Finland - UN-1 | ecosystem: Environmental > Terrestrial > Soil > Coastal area > Acid sulfate soil | place: Finland: Risofladan, Vaasa | collected... | reverse complement strand
GACTCCAATAGCCACAAATGTTCCTCTGGCCATATAGTTTATTTTTGCATAAAGAAAGTTATTTGACTATCCTAACTTTTCAGATTATTCTATAGTTATAAAATACTTTTTTTAATTATAGACCCCATAAGACCTTTTAATATATAGACAAGAAGAAGTAAGTAATATCTTATTACATTGTTAATACTTTTAATTAGGAGATTAAAGAATCATGCAAATAGTCAGTATCAAAATTAGAAACTTTAGATGTATAAAAACTGCAGATATATTTCCTGATCGTCATAATGTATTGTTGGGACCAAACAACTCAGGAAAGACCACTGTACTGGAAGCATTGAACCTATTACTAAATCCAGGAATGTCATTCAGATCAAATGCAATTGATGAGAATGATTTTTATCATAGGATTTATCATACTGAAGAAGTTCTTAGAAATACTCAAGACACTAAAAACAAAAAGGGATCTCAAAAACCCGACGATAAACAACCCGAAAAAAGTCCTGATCCTACCATATACATTGAAGCTGTATTGACTAACCTTAGTACTGAAGACGAAACTAAGTTCAGTGAAGTTCTTGTGCCTTGGGATATAGAGAATAAAACAGTAATTGAAGAAACTAATGAGGGTGTTAATCCATTTGACAATGCTAAAACGGCTATTAGAGTGTTTTTTGAGGGATGGTATGATAAGGAGGAAGACGAGTTTGGCTTCGGCACTTACTTCTTGCAATCAAATGATATGACAAGAGACGACTGTAAAAGATTCAGTCGAGAACACAAAAGACACATAGGGTTTCTGATATATCGGGATTTCCGGGCATTGACAAGACCTATAACATTAGATCCGTCTACCCTTTTCGCACAGTTAATCCAAAGTCAGTTGATTAGTCCTAAGCACTTTGAGGATGTACTTAGTGCCGTAAAGGGTTCTCTCGATCCCATTAATACGGAAAGGAATTTCTATACTGTCTTGCAAGATTATAAATCTGAGATTGAGAAATACCTTCCATTGTCTAAGTATGAGTCCGTCATATCTTTCGATTTGACAGACAGGACAAGAAATCAGGTAAAGACCACAGCTCAATTACACATAAACAATGGGCAGAACTATATTCCTATACAAAAGATGGGAGCAGGGACGCGAAGTCTAGCCATTCTTTCAATACTAACCCTGATTATGAGAAAACGTAATCGTGGAATCCTTGCACTTGAAGAACCGGAAACTTTTCTTTTTCCTCATGCGCAGCGAAGAGTTATTGATGAATGCCTGAATCTTGCAGACCAAACATTCATTACTACTCATTCTCCCTATGTCTTAGAGAGAATTCCAGCTAAAGGTGTGGGAAGAGTAGATTTAAATAATGATAGTGAGCTTATATGGTCACCGATTTCGACTGAGAATGTGAAGAAACTCAATCTCTATACAAATAGATTAAAGCAAGTTCATTGTGAAGCATTGGTTGGCCGGGGTGTAATAATTGTTGAAGGTGATTCAGACAGAATTTGGATATCAGGGATCAGCAGAATTCTTAATAATGAAATATGGAAAGGCAAAACGCAAGAAACTTTGGAACTTCAGGGAGTTTCCATAGTCAGTGCTGACAGCAACGGTGACATCCTTAAATTGGGGGATTTTTTTAATGAAGCTGGTTTAAAGGTGGTGTGTGTTTTTGACCGAATTGAAGACTATACTTTTGTTGAAAAGGTCACTCATAAATCTTTCCCATCGATATTTCTGAGATATACCGGTCTTGAATCTCTGTTAGTCGAAGAAATTTCAATTGACTTACTCAAGAAATTTCTAACATCAGCTTCTTATTGTAAAAGCCCTCTTAAAACAATGACTGAGGTATTAGCAATGACTGATCAACAGGTGAAGAATGAAAGTTTAAGGATGCTAAAAGAAAACAAAGGTTCTATATCGATGCATGAGTGGTTTATATCATTGCTTGATATGGATTCTGTACCGGCTACTCTTGCAAATATATTAAACATAGTCACCCAAAATATGGCAGGATCAATTAATTTTGCTTGTATTTCTATGATTAATTATGAGTGAATTCAAACCGACAGGTAAACAGAAGGCACTTATTAAAAAAAAAGAATCAGCACTAATTATTGCCGGCCCAGGCACAGGAAAGACCAGAACAGCAGTTGAGAAGGCCAGGGTCGAGGTACGTTCATTTGATGAGAATTCCCCTTACAGGGTACTCTTTTTATCTTTTTCGAATGCAGCTATATACAGGCTCTTATCATCGGCAAATATTGTATTCTCACAAAATGAGAAGCATTATCTTAGATTTATGACTTTCCATTCATGTGCAGCAGATATACTTAAGAATTATGGAAGATTCGTTGGACTTCCACATAAAATAAAGATAATGGACACACTTGAGGAAAAGTTTATTGCCTTTGAAAAGGGATGGACAAATTTAGACAAGGATTACTATGAGAAACTCCAAGCACTTGCAAAGACAGAAGGATTGCTTGCATTCTCTGTACTTATTGACTTTGCAATAAAATTATTCACCTTCTGTAATAACATAAGAGAAATAATAGGCCATAAGTACAAGATGATTATTGTTGATGAATTTCAAGATTCAAGCGAAGAACAATGGAAACTATTGAGATTGCTTGGTCAGAATTCGCAGGTAATAGCATTCGGGGATCCAAATCAAATTATCTACTCGTCTATGCATTCAGCCACAAGGCGGAGATTCGAAGAATTTAAAAAATGGAAACAAATTGAGGAAACTTCGTTCTCTTCAACTAATTTCAGATGCAAGGACGATGAAATACTTCTTTTTGCAAATTGTTTATTAAATGCTACTCCATATAATAAAGTCGAGAATTCCAATGTACATCTCTTTGAATTGAACTACCGCTCGAAACTAAGAATTAGGTTAGCCTTAATATGGAAGGCAATTCATGAACAAGTAGGGGCGAACCAAACAATTGGAATCTTAGCTCCAACAACTTCCATTGCCGAAGGTGTGTCTGTATCTCTGAGAAACCCCCAAAAGGATACAAAGTTGCCAATTCCTATATATACGAGACTTTCAAGGGATCAAACTACTCAAGATGCCTTATTTTTGGCCCTTGCTGCAATCCGTGATTATGCAGTGTTCAGGGATAAGACCACTTGTAGGAAAGCTGCAATGGCTCTTTTGGCGATGGACTTAACCTGGAATACGAGAAAGAATCTATCCTTAAAAAAAATCAAGACAGTAACCGACTTACTAGAAAAATGCTCAAACACCACAAATACGAAGTTATACAATTTAATGAACTCTATACGAGTTCAGCCTGAGTTAGATGCTTTGTTACCGGACTTTGTTCAAGCATTATCAGAAATTTCTGAGTTTCATACTACAGCTAAGAAAATTTATTCGTATGGATATATGAGTCTAGAAAGTATAAACTCTATTGATTCTCAATTATCCCTATTTGATAAAATAAGATCAAACCGCCAACCAAAGGGTCTTGAAGGCTACGCTGCTGGCGTAGGAAAGACTCACAGTTTGAATTACCATAAAGCAAAAGGACGTGAGTTTGATTTTGTTATAATGATAGTAGATCCAAGAGGAGAAAGCGGACAAGTTTCGCTTGATGAAAAGCGTAGATTATATTATGTCTGTTCTACACGTCCCAAAAAATGGCTTGGTGTAATTTATTATAAGAATCAATTAGGACCCGTTCTTGGTCCTGTTATTTTACCGACTGGATTTTCTAATAAAAAACATTGAAAAATATTGAAATAAAGAGATGTGTCCCTGTTTTCGATTAAAGTGAGTTTGGCACAAAAAGAGCAGAGAAGGGAGTAGAAGAAAATTTTCCAAGCAAACATTCTATATTAATTAAATATAATACTATAAAAATTTCCGGAATCCTTGCATTAAAAAAGCAGGGGATTTTAAAGAAGTTTTTCAAAAAGAAGGATTTTTAAAAGATTTGTAGTATAGTGAATATAAAAAGTTTTAAAAGAATTAAAATCTGTGGATAATAAAGAAAAATATAAAAAGGTGCTATTAGATAATTTTAAAATAAATGATAGATTCGTATAAAAAATATATATCCGCAATATCATTATATGGAATTTTAAATATGGATTATTTTTTCCAAAAAAGTAAAGATAATGAAGATTGGCTTTACTCCCAAATTCGTGATTGTTCAGAACGAGCAGAAATTAAGAAACAAATTGAATGTTTCTGGAAAAAGTATAGGGAGTATGTACCGGTTTCTGAGCAACATTTCTTATCTATAATACAAGAAAAAGGTAGTTTTAAACAACGTTGGTGGGAGATGATTCTCTCAATTGGTTTACTAAATATTGGGATAGAAATACAAAAGAAGAAAACAGAAGAAGGACCAGATATATTAATAGATAATCCTATTAAGGTTTCACCTAAAATATATATTGAAGCTATAGCTCCTAAAGAGGGGGAAACGGAGGATAAATTACCTGAAATGAAACCGGGTGTACATAATCTTCCTGTAAGAGAATTTTTATTACGATTGAGTGGAGCATTTATAAAAAAGTATGATAAATATAAATATTACATAAATAGTAATAAGATTTGCGAAAACGACATTTATATTATAGCTATATCCGCCTGTAATTTAAGTCAATATGATTCGTTAATGGATTATCCTTGTATAGCTCCTTTAAAATTTTTAGCAGGTGCAGGAAATTTAATGTTATCGCCTTCTGGTAACTTTTGTGAGTATAGACCACAGATTAAGGCAACCAGAAATAGACTAGTTGAAATGAATTATTTTCTTAAAAAGGAATATAGTGGAATATCAGCAGTATTATACTCTAATAAAGACCTATTAAACTATCCTGATAAGCCAGAAGAAAATTTCGTTATAGTAAAGAATCCAATTGCAAAAAATTCAATACCTAATACATTCTTTAAAGGTATTGAGAACTGGGTATTTGATAAAAAACTTAAAGACTGGATAAGAAAAAAATAAAATATAATAGTTTTTATTTATAATTAATGGCTTATAAGGTAAATTCATAAATTTTAATGAGGAAAATAATGTCTAATAAGCTCAAGAACATAATGAAAATGAAAAAAGAAGATAGAGGGATAAAACTTAGGAAATACTTAATAGATTTGGGTGGCAGCTTAACTAATACTTATACTGGGAATAGGGAATATAATAGGGACAGACACCTATTTCCTTAAATAATTAATATTTTACTTTTAAATTAGATAAATAGAGAAGGTGTGCCAAATCAATAATTCGGTAATTTTTAGCGGAAAACCTATAGGATCTGAGGAGTTTCTTATCCAGATGGTTGAAACTTTAGGTATTACTATAGATAGACGTCCTAAAGGAAGACCTTGAAAAATAAAAAGCCAAACCATAGAAAAAATAAGATGCAATGTAACAGGGTTCTCTGTCACATTTAGGCCTTTATATTTGAAGGAATAAATAGAGTCTGTTCCAATTTTCCAATATATTATATAGAATATGAAATCGATTTAAAAAAGGAGGGGTTTTATGTCAATACATGAGAGTGGCGTAAATTACCAAAATCTCATACGAGATTTAGCTGAAATTTATCCTTTTGACGTAGATGAGGTAGTGCTAGTGGAACTCGTTGCTAATGCGCTAGATGCAAAACCCACTCGCATCTCGATTGATTTTGACCCACATAAGAGAATTCTTGTTGTTACAGACAATGGGAAAGGAATGACAGCTTCATATTTTGACCAATATCATGACTTTGCCGCAGGGCTTAAAACTCGAGGAACAGGCATAGGTTTTGCAGGTGTTGGTGCAAAGATTAGCTTTAATATTGCCACAAGAGTTATTACTGAAACATACAGTGAATCGTTTATTGGAGGTTCTAACTGGTATCTACAATCGAAAAAGAAACTGGTGTGGGAAGATATTCAGCCAAAACATTTGCATAAGCACGGGACAAGAGTAGAAGTTATGTTTTCACAAAACGCAACACTTACTTATTCTTCTACAGAAGACCTGATCAAACTACTAAAACGGCACTATCTCCCACTTTTGGATAAGGAATATCTTGACTTATATGAACGCTTGGGTTATTACTGCAGAGACCTTAAATTTATAGTCAACGGACAAGTTATCTCTCCAGGAAAACTAATCGAGGATTTTAAGTTAGAAAAAGTAAGGGAATTTTTTCCAAAAAAGTCTGGAAAAAGAATCGGCTACGGTATTTTTGGTCTAGCTTCTGCAGAATATCCGCTTGGAGCCAGTATTTGCGGAGTTCTATTGTGTACTTTAGGAAAAGTTATTAAGGCTGATTTATTCAACCAGTTTCCTGGTAGTATTGGAGCGCATATTTTAGGAGTAGTAGAGGTCCCTGGTTTTGCAGAATTCCTTACTACTGCTAAAACTGACTTTATTAGGCGGTCAAAACATCGGAAATTCGAGGGTTTATATAATCCAGTTAGACAGGAATTTAAAAGTTGGTTAGGAGAATTAGGTATACAATCCTCAGAAATTTCTGGGACTAATGAGGCAATAAAATTAGAAAAAGAACTTAAAAAACTTTTAGATGATATCCCAGAATTATCTGAGTTTTTTGGATTCCGAACGAGAAAGACTACCCTACAACCGGATAATAGTGGAACAACAAAAGCAAAACAACAAGAAGGAATAGAAGTGACTTTTCCTATTGGTGAAGGTGAGAAGGGGAAAGGTTCGGGACCAGTTGATGAAGGAGAGCAACCTGGACAAACATTATCAGAAGATAAAACAAATGGAACTGAGCCTGCCAAACCGATTGGCCGTGTAGGTCCTCGAGGGCCTAAGATTACTTTTGTTGAAATTCCTGATAGAAATGATTTAGCATGGGTTGACGGAAACAATGTGGTTATAAATAATGGGCACCCTTCGTATGTCAAAGTTCGTTCGGACGCTACTGCAAGAAGGCTTCACAATTTATTTGCTATAGCAAGTGCGGTACAAAGATTTATGGCAACTGAAAGCGAAATTAAAGAACTTATGTTTATAGATAGAATGATGGCAGTTTGGGGGAAGAAGAAATGATTAAAGATAAGCGAGCTTTCATTTCTTTTGAACTGGTTGATAAACGGTTTAGAGCATATTTATCAATGAAGGAGTTTATTTTGAGTGATAAAGACCCGGAGCTGACGATTAGAAAAGCTACTAAAATCTACGAGAATTCAATAATAGAGATGCGTACCTTTATTAAAGAAATTCAGAATTTTAGGAACAGTCGAAAACTTTTACCAGCCTATAAAGTATGGCAGCTTGGAAATGCTACATTCGAATTGCAAGGCAATCTGAGTAAATTATATCTTCAGCTTGATGGTCTTTATAATCATCTTGTTCGTGATTTAGGCGTGAAGAGGAAATGGTTGGAAAAGGTTATTATTTTTCGACGATATTTGCCTGATGAGAATGCTATTCCTCAATCGTTGAATTGGGGGCGTTGTGAGAAAGGAACCCGGCGAGTTGCAGAAAAATTGAGGAAAGGATTGCCTTTAGGATAGATAAGAATGGATGACAACCAAATTATTTACATTTTAAATGTTTTTGCCCAATACGAGCACTGCTTTACCCTCGAAGATCTCTCAAATATTGCAGGCCCCGAATTTGATAGTGAGTTACTTAAGCATGCACTTTTGAATGATTCTAGATTTATATTGTTGAATAAAGAAAACTCTAATAAAAAGTATTTCATACCAAAAAGAAGGCTTTTTCAATGGTTTTGCCAATTGAATCTCAGATTAGCACAAGCAAAGCAAATTCGACTGAGCAAACATCAACTGTCAATACTTATAAGCTTTCTTTTTATTCACGAACGATGGGATACTCCACCAACAGAAGTTATTCAGTTTGGTAAACAGTTTGGATTCATCGGAACTACTTGTACAGAGAATCAATATATCTTTCCCTTGGCATATATTTTGTCATTCATGTCATATAAATTATCTGAAGCTACCGTTAAGTATATAATAAAGGAGGTTTCCTCAAATACAATAGATGTAAATTTTCCTTTTAGACCTCTTGCTCAGAAGTTAATTCAAGAGAATTTTTCTTGTTTTACTTATAGGGAATGCTATGTTATAAAGGCAAGAGAAGGTCTTCTAACAGGGGAAAAAATGACACTAAAATGGATTGGGCTTCGCTTTGGTATCACAAGAGAACGAGTCCGACAGATAGAATCCAAATTCTGGTATAAGCTTCGACATCCAGTTCATGCCCCTACCTTTTCAAGAGCTTTAATCTATAATATTATGAGCAGACAAGGGAGCTTAATGGTTAAAACGGATTCTCCCGAAGCGTTAACTATAAGTTTCCTTTCTAAATGCTCAGGAGTCCCTTTTGTAATACTCTCAGATATTGAAATGGTGACCTTGGGAGCTTTTTCAGAAGATATCATATTGTCTAAATCTAGTAGTTCAATTTTTAGATTTGTTGACTTTGATTCTATAATGAATCGTTTGGGAGCAGATGATTGTCTCTGCCTTGTGAAAAATGATTTGAAAACTCTTACTGAAAGCATAATACGGTTTCGCCTAAAAAGCCTTAATAAAAGGCAAAAAGTGTATCTTGCTTTACGAACTATTGGAAAGCCAGCACATAGTGCCAAAATAACCGAAGTCTATAATTCTCTTTTTCCTAATCAACCATCTACTGAGCACAACATTCATGCTGTGCTCAGTCATGAGAAATATGGTGTAGTTTGGATTGGGATTCGCAGTACATTTGCACTTAAAGAATGGGGATATGAACATCCATCAGAAACCCTTTTTGATACTGTAACAAAGATTGTAGAAGAAAAGTATAAAGAAACAACTCGGCCAGTTTCTTTTGAAATAATAGTTACAGAAATGGGTAAATATAGGCAGTTTGTAAATCACAATAGTATAACAATTGCTGTATACTGTAATCCTAATTTACGTTGTATCGGTAAAAAATCTTTCATACCCAAGAAACCGAATGAGGAGGAGACACAAGAGGAAATTTTCGCAGAGGAGTTAGATAGAATTCTAAGAGAGTTCAAGACAAAAGAGCAAGGTGAATCAACAATTGCAAATATCCCAAAAAATGAAAAAATATCCGAAAAACCAATAAAGCTATCCGATGCTAAAATTAAATATTATAAAAATATTTTTCACTTATTTAAAGAGTACGGCACATTTAAAGAAGTCGCAAGGAAAGTAAGTTTAACTAGCGAAAGGGTTGAGCAAATATTAAAAAAAGGGAATGAGAATGGATTATTCGAATATCCAATAAAAAAGATTCAAATTCCTCCACTTAATAAAATAAAGGAGAAGAGCGAAGAAAGTTTTAAAGTTGAAAAAAAGAGAACGTTGAAAGTTTTAATTAAAAAAGGTAAAGAACAGGGCTACTTAACCTACAAAGAAGCAGAGAAATATTTAGCAGAAGATATTTTAGATGTGAGTAAAGTAGTAGATTTATACGATATTCTAAGTGAATCCGGGATTGATTTAGTTGAGACTGACGAAGAGGGCAATTCGTTAGCCAAGGATAAAGGCATAGAAGAGAAAGACGAGAAAGTATATCCTCCCCAAAAAAGATTAGATTTAGAAGTAAAATTGGCAAAACAATTAGAGTTGGGCGATTCAGTAAAAATGTACTTGAGAGAAATAGAGCAGATAAAATTATTAACTGCCAAACAAGAGGTAGAATTGGCTAAAAGAATACAAAAAGGAGAACAAGGAGCCAAGAAAAGATTGGAAGAGTCAAATTTAAGATTGGTAGTAAGTATTGCAAAAAGATATGTAGATAGAGGAATGCTATTTCCGGACCTTATACAAGAAGGTAATATGGGTCTATTAAGGGCAGTAGAGAAGTTTGATTACAGAAAAGGAAATAAATTCAGTACCTATGCTACCTGGTGGATAAGACAAGCAATTACCAGAGCCATAGCAAATCAAGCCAGGACTATTCGCGTTCCTGTTCATATGGTAGAGACTATTAATAAATTGATAAGGGTATCGCGCCATCTCTTGCAGGAATTAGGACGAGAACCGACCGTTAAAGAAATCGCTGATAGTATGAAAATATCTGAAGATAAAGTAAGGGAGATATTAAAAACTGCCCGGGAACCAGTTTCTTTGGAAACTCCAATGGATATTCCCGGGGTAACTAGGGCAAATGATAAAGCAAGGGGAATATTAAAGACTGCTCAAGAATCATTTCAGGAATCCGTTTCTTTAGAAATTTTAGAAGATTTTATAGAAGATAAAGAATCACCTTCTCTTCCCAAAATTGCTACTCACGCTCTTTTAAAAGAGCAATTGGACGATGTTCTTGAGACTTTAACTTACCGGGAGAAGAGAGTGTTGGAATTGAGATTTGGGATTACCACCGGTCATACTCATACTTTGGAAGAAATTGGTAAAGAGTTCGGAGTAACCAGAGAAAGGATTCGACAAATCGAAGCCAAGGCTTTAAAAAAATTAAGACATCCGAGCATAAGCAAAAGATTAAAAGGCTATTTAGAATAATAACTAAAATTGAGCAAGACAAGGGGAGCGTTTTGTCTAATATAATTGGTAAATTACCCAGGGAGAGTTGAAAACATAGAGGAAAAGAGGTCTTGAAAGATAACAAAAGTTATGTTATCTTTGCAGCATGCCCAGGCCATTACGGATATAATTTTCAGGAGCAATTTATTACATTACTTCCAGAAGAAATACTATACAAACGATCTTTCTTGATATAAAAAAAATTGGGGGGAGATATGAAAAGTGATATTGTAAGATCTGACCCCAAAGCTTTGAGGAGTTCTTAACTGGATGGCTGAAACTTTAGATGCTAATATATATAGACGTCCTGAAGGAAGACCTCGTAAAATGGAAGCTAAACCATAGAAAAAATAGGATGTCCCTATTTTCCAATTGGTACGCGCAGAATTATATTGCAGAATATTTTATTTGTAGTATCAGTTCAATTATTAAGGATAATGACATGATTAGAAGGTGCTGTGAAAATATTTCTTGTGCAACACTATTTAATAATGCAATCCATTTAAAAAAAATATTAAAAGATAATTTTGGTTTTTTTCCGACACACTGGCAAGAATTAATTTTAAAATGTGGTTTAAAATATAAGGAAAATAATCCTGAATATTTTGAATCATTAAGAAAAATAAAAGCAGAGAATGATTTACCATTTTGAGAGGAACAGTTGCCCTATCTTAATAATTTGATCACTTTTTCTAATTTTTTGTAAGGGTTCTGACAAGTCCAGGAGTTACTAAATTGTTTTCTCAAATGATTAGAATGTGGCAAGAGACTATTTTTTATTAGGAGAAATTGGGGGTCAGGCTTCACAACTTCACAAAATGTAAAACGAAAACAGAAGAAGAAAATGTGAAATTGTGAAGCCTGACCCCGGATCCGGATCCGAATGGAGAAGAAGAAAATAATGAAACGGGGATTTCTTTGGAATTATATGATAGTACAGACACAGAAGATAAACCCCTTCTTCAAATAGAATACTGGAGCATTAAATTGATACCCTGGATAAGGGAAATGGAAAAAAAGGAAGCAAATGAAAAATTATAAACAAACAATGACTAACAGAAAAGATGAAAAAAATATTATAAAATATTTTGGAGTAATGTTTGAGGTTTTACAATGGAAAAATTAAATTTTAATTCTGCATTAAAAAATATAATCAAACAAGAGTTAAAAGGCAGTAATCCTATACCTGATATTCTGGGATTTCTACACATTAAATCAATTTATGGAAATGATTTTAATAAAATATTAAATGAAATGCTCCAAAATAATATTGGGAATATAGATAAAGTTAAAAGATTACCATTGTTAAAGATTGATGTGCCTAAACCCAATTTTACTATCAGGCCAATGGCAAGGCCAAATATAATTGAATGGTTATTTTATGAAGCTATAATAAATTATTTCACCAAATTAATATTAAAGAATAAAGAGATATGTAAACCAAGCTATAGCATATTAAACTTTTTGAAAGAAAAGGGCAATAAAAAGGAAAATCCTTGGATAAAATTTGATAACAAGTCAAGAGAACTCTATTATAATGATGGTTATAAATGGGCTGTCGTTACAGATATTACAGGTTATTATGAAAACATTAGTTTAACGGAGTTAAGAAGAAGAATAATTGATTTTATTGGAAATGATAATGATTTAAAATTAATAGACTTTCTACTTAAGATGTTAAAAAATTGGAGTCGTGAAAGAATAGAAGATTATGGCATACCTCAAGGGCCCTCAGCTTCTGGATTTCTTGGAGATATTTTTTTAGACTCAATAGATAGAATAATGGAGAAATACGAAGGCTATTTTCGATATATGGACGATATTAGGATATTTTGTAAAGAGGAAATTCAGGCAAAATTAGCTTTAAAAGATTTAGTTTTAGCATTGAGGAACCTTAAATTAAATATTAATGCGAAAAAAACAGATATTCTTTATGATAAACAAATTGAATCAAAACTTTTTGACCCAAAGAAAGTTAGTTTGGATTCTATTGAGATCGCAATGGAAACAGAAGAAGAAAATACCATTAAATCAATTGCAATTCCAGGCTTATTACAATTAGCAAATGAAGCATTTTATAATGATGAATTCGAAAAAAGACATATTGTTTTTTCTCTTTATAGATTGGGAATATTATATAATAGTGGTTTCAATTTTGATCAATCAACGATTTTAAAAAACATAAAGGGTAGTTTCATTTCTAAACCTCATCATACAGGAATTTTTTGTGATTTCTTATCAAATTTTGAAAATGACAATAGTTTACCAATATTTTTAATTTCTTTTTTAGAATCAGAGAATAATATATATGAATGGCAGGAAATCAAAATTTTACAAGCTTTATTAAGATTTAATTTTATGGCAAAAAGAAATGATATTGATTTTTTTCTTATAAAAGCAAAAGATGCAAATAATAATTTTGTTATTAGAGCTTTTTATTTTTTATTAATTGGTAAATATGGTAATAATAGAGATAGAAATTTACTTATAGATATTTATAACAATGAACATTCTCTAAATAATTATGCGAAGAGGGCTATTCTATTATCTGTTCAAGAGTTAGGGAAAGCAAGTCGTAATGATTTTTATAGCAATGTACATAAAACCGAAGAAGAAATAATTTTGTTTATTCAATATATAAAATCATTAAGAAATCCTATTTATTATTTAGCAATTAATAAAAAAATAATAGAAAGTTATAAAACATTAGAAACAGAATATTACTAAAACGTTTTTTCTTATGATATTATTTATAATTTAAAATGTTTTAATGGTTTTATAACTTTTTAAAGATTTTTAAATTATTTTGTTTTCTTAATATGTACTAATTTCGAGTAGTGTTTACACTTAGCCTAAAATAAAGGGAACTAAGAAAATAGGGAATAATTAGGGACACATCCCGTTTTCTTAAATAGGGAAGGCGTACCAAGTCAATAGTCCGGTAACTTTTAGGGTGTCCTGGAAGAAAAGAGGAGAGAAATAACAAAAGAGTGGATTGATTCCGGGAGGATTGAAGAGATAAACAGCAAGCAAAGAATACTACAGGGAATTAGAAATTTGGGCTATACTAATTATTAAATAAAAATGGGGTTAAAAAAAGAAAATGTTATTAAAATTTCTCGAAGCATTAATAGATTTTTTGAGTCCTATAAATATAGCAGTTTTAATTATAATAGGGTTATTTTGGGAGAAACAAAGTATTAGTTTAAAAAAAAAGATAAAAGAAAATGAATATTTAAAAGATAGAAATGATCTTTTAGAGGCAAGAATCAACGAGTTAGAAGAAGAAAATAATCATCTAAGAAAGAGAAGGGCTTTAAAGTAAACCTAAAAAAATTATAACAAATAGTAACAATTAGGGACATCCCAATTTCTTAAATAGGGAAGGCGTACCAAATCAATAGTCCTGTAACTTTTGGGTTGTCCTGGAAGAAAAGAGAAGAGAAATAATAAAAGAATGGATTGATTCCGGAAGGACTAAAGCGTGACAAACAACCGTCTCCTGTCACATTATTCTAGCTATTGCAGGTCGTTTCCCTTATCAGATAATGATTACTTATTAAGAATTAAATCACCCAAATTTTAATAAGGAGTTTTGATATGGACATAAAAAAAATTCTCGTTATTTTTCTATTAATTGTGATTTATAGTATCTTATTCTGGCCTACATTAAATATTTATACACATACATATTCTAATATTTTAGTAAAAATAAATAGAATTACAGGCGAAGCGTATTATTTTCTTGGAGATAAGTGGCGCAAAATAAATTATGAGAAAATTAGTACAGAGGAAAGTACCTTTAAACCAATAGAGCTTGAAACAAAAACATATTCTGGTGGCGTTAAACTACTTGAAGAGGAACAAAAAGTTTATGAAAGCGGATTTAAACCGCTTGAGCCCGAAACAAAAATCGAATATAGTGGTGGTTTTGAACCAATACCGAATGATGGACCAACAAAGTAAGCGGGGCTAGATCTCAATATTTGATATAACTTTTTCTTGAAAAGATTTTTCATTATAATGAATCAGAATATTTCTTGTATTACTTTGGGAGGGATAAAAATGCCAATAAACGAATTTGGTTTTTTAGGAAAAGATATTAAGCAATATGAAAATAAACTAAAGACAAAATATAAAGAAGTGTTTGATTTTTATGAAGAATTTAATAATTTCCTGAATATATCAAAATTCAATATAAAATTAAGAAATGATGATTTTCAAGGGGCGATGATAATTAGAACGTTTAATAAATCCTTAACTACTTTTCAGGCTATTTATAAGTTGTATAGACACTATTTTTGTAATAATGCAGAGAATTTATGCAGAATTTTGTTTGAGGAAATGGTTAATGTTTGTTATTGTGTTTTGGGCTTAAATGAAGCAAAAAGATTTTATTCTTTGGAAATAATAAATGCATTAAAAATTATAAACGAAGTGAATAATCCTAAAAACAAAGAGTATTTTACTAAAAGCGATAAAGAAGAATATTTTAAAAAAAAATCACACAGTGAAATGAAAAAAGATTTAATAAATATTCTTCGTAACTTAGAGATCAAAGATATATTTGATAAGAATAATAAGCCGGTAGCAATAAGTTTAGAGGAAAGAGCGAATAAAGTAGGTTCAAAAGCCATAAAGCAGCATTATTTAATGTTTTATCGCATTGCGTCGGTTGGGGTACATTCTTTACCTAATTTGTCGGGAAGATATTTAATATATGATAAAAATGGATTACTTAAAAAATTGCCTTGGGGACCAGAGTCAGAAGATTGCGAAATAGCTTCTATTTTTGTATCCATTCATTTTATGGTTATGATTTTAGAATATATCCATAAATATTTTGGGTATCCCAAAAAAGAAGACATTTCCAAATTTTGGGGGAGAACACAAGAATTAGGTTATAAATATAAATATTTCATTTGGAAATAATTAGGGACACATCCCATTTTCTTAAATAGGGAAGGCGTACCAAGTCAATAGTCCGGTAACTTTTAGGTTGTCCTGGAAGAAAAGAGGAGAGAAATAATAAAAGAGTGGATTGATTCAGGAAGGATTAAATATAAAAATAGTAAATAAAAATGCATCGGAAATAAGAAAAATATCATTAAAAAAAGGAGTATAAGAATGGATTTTAAAAAACTAAAAGATATACGCATGCATTTTTACGCGGGTCTATTATTTAGTATAATAATTTTTATTATGTTGGCTTTCAGTAATTTATCCTTAGCTTATATGGTTGCTCTAATGATTTTACTACTTGTCTTAATTATTTATACAAGCGAACTAGAGATTTTAATAAAACGTTATGAGAATTTTTATCAAAGCAAAGTTCAAGAAGCGTATAATAAACTCAATGATTGTGTTAAAAATAAAAGATAGTCAATTTTTTAATAAATACTAATATGTTTTTACGTAAGAAAGTTACCGTCATGCCACCAGTTTAAATGGCCTATTTAAAGGTATAAAGGGGCAAAAGAGATGACTTTCTATAAGGAGCCAGATGCCGAGAAAGAACTAATTAAGGAAGTCTATGCACACTTTGGTTTAGCCTATTACGAAAGCGAATGTCTCCACAGAGAACTTTGTATGATTCTTGCGTTCACTCCATTTCAAAACAAACTAAACATAACGCGTCCTAGAATAGAGGAAGAATTAGCTCATGCATTTTCTCTTACCCTTGGACAAGTTAAAGATAGTCTAAAAGATATACTTCCAGATGTATTGTATTCAAAACTGGAGTACGTTGTGGAACGAAGAAATTTTCTAGCTCACCATTTTTGGTTTGAACGAATACACCTTATGTTTAGCACAAAAGGATTGAGACAGATGTTGGAAGAGCTTTCAGTATTATCCGAGTTATTTAGTAAGTTCGATGAGCAAGTATCGGACTATTCTAAATCAAAATTACGCCAGTTTGACCTCACAGACGAAATACTTCAAAAATCACTTAACGAGATTATTTCAGGAAAACCACCTGAACCCTTGCTTCGGAAACGAAAACTTAAGAAACAAGAGCGATTGGTTCGTGTATGGGAATATAAACTTCCTGATGGAACATCGCCGTTGATTTTTGAGACTCAAGATAGTTGTCTATGGCAATTATGTGATATTGGTCTTGGATGGACATATTTCGATAGAATCGGTACGCACTGGAAAGAAAATAAGATTATTCAACCATATTTACCTGCCAACATAAATCCCCGACCAAAAGATTGTCCTCCATGGGAATATGAATTTAAACTAAACAAAAATGCTGTTCTATGGGTTAAACCAGGAAGTCAAGAAAGAAGCTTCAAATGGGGCATAAGAACTAAGCTTCAAAATTAAAAAAAGACAGGGATAATGTCTGTTCTTTATTTCTTTGACCGTTCCCGTAAAACATTAGGCAAAATCTCTTTGGAAAAGGGAAATTTGTAGATGAAGGAGCCTAAAAATGAATATAGTTTGGCATCTTTTAAAAAGACTTATTTTAGCTGTAATTTGTGGGGGTGGAGCCGCAGTTATATTGACTCTAATTGAGCGAGCTAATCCGGAATTCCAGTCTCCTGTTGTCGTTGGGGCCATAATAATGATATACGTGTTTTTTTATGAAGGAAAAAGGAGATAAAAATAGGACCGAGTATTATATTTTGAAATAAAAAAGAGGGTATCTATGAATAAATATAAAACAAAAACCGCTACGATACTATTTTTTTGTTTATTTTTTGTAGGTTGCAGCTGGGTAACAACACCACCAATTATTCCAGATAATGGCGGGATGGATGAATATGATCCTCAATTCATATCTTTATTGAATGAATTAAATACTCCTTTAGAACTACTTAATTATTTATCAACTTGCCACTATAAAGAACATGATAACGCGTACACTCCCTATAAATTTTATATTGGGAAAGAAGGAGATTGTGTTGATTTTGGTATTTTTAGTTGTTATGTTCTAAACTATCATGATTACATTGCATATTCTGTACCCATATTTTTCCTTAATGAATCTGCAGGGCACCTCTTAACTGTTTTTGAATATAAAGATACGGACGCTGATTGGTATTGGGGTTCTACATTGGATAAATATGGTGTTATTGATGTGTCGTCTTTGTTTTCCTCAGTTTCTCCGGTTCTAGACAGCATTGAAGCCTGTGTAAATTCTTATATAGCATTCTTGGGAGATTCCCATACCTTGGCAAGTTATGAAGTTAACCCTTGGAATTATTGTGGGTATAGAGCCATAGGCCGATAATAGAAGAGATAAAAGTAGAAATAAAAAACAAACTACCAGATTATTGGAAAGAGAAACTTAATAAGGGGAAGGATGAAGGAATAACTTCAAAATTACTTGAGGTTATCCTGGAAGAAAAGAGGAGAGAAATAATAAAAGAGTGGGTTAAAGAGGGCAAAATAAGTTTAAAAGGAGCCATAAAAGGTTAAAAATATAAGAATTGTAATTTTATATTACAAATAATGTATAGAGCCTTAAGAAAGTTAATATGGGAGACATAGAAAAACTATATAAAGAATTTCAAAGTGAGATTAATATTGCATGTTGGTCTTTCTACACTTGGAAAAATATCCATAATATAGCAGCAGAGGATAAGAAAGTTCATCAGGCCCTGAATGGGAATGCATTATCATGGAACATTATTTTATATTCACTTCAAAGTACTTTTTTTATTACTATCGGTCGACTTTTTGACACAGATGGAAGATCATTTTCTGTCCATACGTTTTTAAGAAAGTGTATTGAAAATGTCGATCAATTTAGTAAAGATGCACTACGAAAGAGAAGAATAAAAGGGTCTGAAGCAGATAAACCATCTTGGCTTGATGAATTTATAGAAAAATCTTATCAGCCAAACAAAGAAGATTTTCTGAAACTAAAAGACGAAGTATCAAAAAGACAAAAGCAATATGAATCAATATATAAACCGATTAGACATAAGATATTTGCTCATAAGGATCTTAAAAACATAAAATGTGTAGACATATTATTTAGAAAAGCAAAAATTGGCGAAATACAAGATATATTATATTTTCTATACCAAATAAAAATGATAATACGTGAACTTCTAGAGAATGGAATCTGGAAGAAAATTGGATATTACTCATTTAATGAAGAGGAATTTGTAATAAAAGATATTGCAGGGCTTCTTGATAAAATAAAATCATAACAAGGCTATCAACATGTAAAGAGACCTAAAACAAGAAGACGTTTCGTTTGTCATATTCAGATAAACTTGATATATTGAACAAGGGTAATTTTATGCCAAGAAGCTCAACGTTAAAAAGCAATACAGGATATCACCATAATATGCCTAGGGGAATTAACAGAAGTAATATCTTCGAAAGCGACCAAGATAAAACATTTTTTAAATTCAATGTATAGAACAAGAGAAAAAAGTCCCCAAAGGATTTATAAAGGATTTTTAGAGAGGTATTTTATGGATAAACATTGTGAAAAAGAAATAGAGAAATATCGAGAACTTATTCAACCACATATAGCATATTGTACTACTTGTCAACCATACGATGGAGGGGATGTCATATGGATATTTGGGAATCGTACTGATTTGGAGGAGTTATTTGATGAATACGAAATTCCTAACAATTTGCGTGAAGAGCTTGCAGTAAATTTACACTGTCAAAATTGTGGAAGGGAGTTATGCCGATATGATGATATTGGATTAAAGACACAGACTGAATTGGAAGCTGACAGAAGGTGGAATGATTGGCATCAGAATTATGATTGGAAGATTGATGAATTTGGTGATTTCCTAGAAAAATATCCTTATCTTGGTCTAAATCATGAAATCGGAGAAAAATTACATTCTACTATTTCTAATTTTCCAAAAACAGACATAAAAGAAGAAATTTGGTGGAGAGCAAGAAAACCAATGGATGGAAAAAGATTATCAATAGAAGATATGTACCCACCTAGATTTCCTGAAGCTGAAGGAAGGTTTAATCATTACGGGCAATCAGTTTTTTATCTGGCTTCGACGGCGGAAGCAGCGATGATAGAGATTTTGGACAAAGGTGAATGCTTGGCCTGGGTTCAACAATTTAGCATAAAGGAAGTATCGAACTTACTTGATTTATCTAATTATGTTTCCGCAGAAGAAGATGTTCCAATTCTGGCGTTAGGAATTATTAATGTTAAATTCCCTTCTATGGTACCAAACAAAGAATCTCCCTGGAAACCTGAATATTTTATTCCAAGGTTTATTGCTGATTGTGCCAAGCATCAAGGATTTAGTGGAATAATATTTAATAGTCCAAAGCATTACGAAAGGAATCTAGTTTTATTTAACCGGGATGAACATAGTATTTTGTCAATAAATAGACCTCGTACCTTGGAATTAAAAAAGACAAAAGAAGTTTCTTGATCATTTTTGATAGGTTAATTGTATTTAGCTTTAAAAACATCAGATTGTAAAAGGGAATGGTTAGACTAGCTCAATAATTCGGTAACTTTTTCTAACTTTTCGTATGGTGTCTGATAATTCTAGGTTCCCAATGTCTTCTTAAATGATTATATTATAACATGAGACAGTTCTTGATTTTTCTTTTATCATATTTTAAGAAATTATAATATGACAAATGTGAAGAACTGGCCCTTTTACTTAAAGTTTGACCTTTAACTATATAGGGCTTCACGAAATTAAAAATTTGTAAGAAAACTTTTAACAAACCGAATTCTTTCTGGTTCTTTGACAAAATAAGCAAAATAGGCAACCGCTAAAACAGTAATATGAGCGATGGTACAAAGATTGGCTGTAGCACGTAATCCCTTGACTGTCGGTTTTTGCATTAATAAAGAAAGAAGACGAGAGAAGATTCTTTCACTGCTGGTTCTCCGATTGTAGTCTTTCTTAAAGCTCTCTGATCCGTAGTCAATATTTTGCCTTATGGTTTCATCTACATCGACCCGAATATTCTTATAACAACCAGAACCTTTAATAAATT
>Ga0307378_10004279_pt1 | contig 20480 bp, 20 predicted proteins | sample UN1MG_FD_202238 | JGI IMG/M metagenome (GOLD analysis project Ga0307378, IMG submission 202238) | Soil microbial communities from Risofladan, Vaasa, Finland - UN-1 | ecosystem: Environmental > Terrestrial > Soil > Coastal area > Acid sulfate soil | place: Finland: Risofladan, Vaasa | collected... | reverse complement strand
GTCTGTTCCTGTTCGAACACGTCCAACGTCGCCAGCGCGACGGCCGCGCCCAACGGGTTGCCGCCGTACGTGTGACCGTGAAAGAAGGTCTTGCCCTCGGCGTACTCGCCCAGGAACGCACGCCAGATTTCGTCGCTGGTCAATGTGGCGGCCATCGGCAGGTAACCGCCGGTGAGACCCTTGGCCAGGCAGAGCAGATCGGGCGCAACGTCTTCGTGCTGGCAGGCGAACATCCGCCCGGTCCGGCCCATGCCCACGGCCACTTCGTCGGCGATCAAGAGCACGTCGTACTTTCGCGTCAGCTCCCGCACTCCCCGCAGATAGCCGCGCGGATGGACGATCATGCCGGCGGCGGCCTGCACCAGCGGCTCGATCACCAGCGCGGCGATCCGCCGGTGGTTTTCGGCCAGCGCCGTTTCCAACAACCCCAGCGAATGCTCCAGGAGGTTCTCGGCCGCCACGCCCTCGGGCGGGCGATAAGGATTCGGGCAGGGCAGTCGCAGCGTTTCGAACAGCAGCGGCCGGAACATGGCGTGGAACCGCTCGACCCCGCCCACGCTCACGCAGCCCAGCGTATCCCCGTGGTAAGCGTCTCCCAGGGCCACGTAGCAGGTCTTCTGAGGCCGCGGGTCGTCGCGTTGTCGCCAGTACTGAAGGGCCATCTTGATCGCCACTTCGACGGCCGTGGCCCCATCGTCGGAGAAGAACACGTGCCCCAAGCCCGGCGGAGCCAGATCGACCAGCCGCCGGGCCAACCGGATGGTCGTCGGGTTCGACGCGCCCAGCGAAGTGACGTGTGCCACCCGGTCGAGTTGCTCGCGGATGGCGGCGTCGAGCGTCGGGTGCCGATGCCCGTGGACGTTGCACCACAAGCTGCTGACGCCGTCGATGTACTGATTCCCGTCGACGTCGACCAGCACGCAACCCTCGGCGCGCTCGATGATCAGCGGCACGTATTCGGCCATCTGCGTAAAGGCGTGCCAAACGAGCGTGCGGTCCCAGGTCTCGAGTTGTTCGGGGGTGGGGTCGGGCATTAGGAGATTGGTTCGTCACGCTGCGCAGTGTCCGGCGATTCCTGTTGTTCGATCAGCCTATTGCGCGCCTCGGCCGTCACCGGTATCAGGGTTGATCGAGCGCGGCTTGAACAGGCGGCTCATGGTTATTCTGCGGTTCTTTCTGGAGAACCAGTCGCTCTCCATAATCCGATTCTTCCAGTTCTGCCTTTCCAAAACGCGGCAGATCCTTTTGTTGGGTAGAATTGCACCAAGCCTTACGGGTTGCAACGTCATATAGAAAGTAGACGTATTCGCCGGTGGTAAGTAGCGCTCCGGGATGGACATGACAAAAGTGCTTCCCAACGAGCAGAAGTCGTGAGTCGTCGTTGGACCAAAGGAACCTTTCCGATCCGATCGGGAGTCCTTCATCCGGAGAAGAGAAGATCGTCTGCGAGGCTTCTTCGTCTTTCAAGTCTTCCAAGTAAATCCTGAAATTACGATCGATGAACCTGAACGGACTCTCAGCCAACACAGCACGGAGATTCTCGCTCGGCGACAAGCGCGAGGTGGTCACCGGGCCTTTGAGTGGAAACACCGCCGAGAATCTGCCCGCCAATAGGCAGACAATGGCCAGCAGGAGGTACGGCATCGCTTTCTTCATCCGGAAAGTCCTTTCCCCACAACGCTTCGCGAATCGCCTGCACGCAATCAAACGCCTTCGGTCTCGTCGTCATCGATCATCATTCCCAACTGACGATCACCGGCGCGCCGACCGGGACGCCGAGCATCTTGGCGGCGTTGTCGCCGACCACGGCCAGTTCCAACCGACCGCGGGAACCGATCACCGCGATCAGCGTGCCGCGGGGCTGGTCGCCGTAGGCCCAATAAATGCCCCAGGTTTCGTAGATGTTGCAGATGACGCAGACGCGCTCGTCCGTGGGGCGGCCCGCGAGCGCCCGGGCGGTGATGTTGGTGATCAGGTTGCCGAACGAGTCGATCTCCAGCACCTGGCCTTCGATGCGCATAGGCATTTCCCGGACCTGCGGCCAGTCGATTTCGGTCAGCGCCAGGTGCGGCGGGCCCAAGCGGTCTGGATCCAGCCCCAGACTCAACCGCGCGGCGACCGGGGCCATGATGTCGCGGCCGTGGAACGTGCCGGAAACCTCGTCCAGCCAGTACTCGGGATTCTCCAACCGGATCAGTCGCGAGGGCGGAGTCCGTGCGGCCAGGCGGCTGAGCAGGCCGTTGTCCGGAACGACGTAGTGATGTTTTCCGATCCGGGCGTAAACGATCGCCCGGCGGGTGCCCACGCCGGGATCGACCACGGCCACGTGGATCGTGTCGTCGGGGAACCACTCAGCCACGTCGTCCAGCACCACCGCCCCGTGGCGGATATCCTGCGGCGCAACGTCGTGCGTGACGTCGACGATGGTCACCGCCGGGTTGATCGAGAGGATCACCCCCTTCATGGCCGCCGCGTACGGGCTGCCGGTGCCGAAGTCGGTGGTTAGGGTGATGATGCTCACGCTTTTTCAATCAACTCGAGACAGATCTCGCGAACCCTCGCCGGATCCACGTTCGGATTCTTCTGCTTTGCCTGGCCGATCAACGCCCCGGCCGCTTTGACCTTGCCTTCTTTGACTTGGGCGACGATTTTCGGGTTGGCGTCGAGCAGCTCGCGACAGAGTTCCTCCAACGCCGACTCGTCGACCTCCTCGATGCCCAGGCCCTTCATCGCTTCGTCGAGCGGGCGGCCCGAGGCGATCATCTCGGCCAACACCTCGCGGCCGCGGCTGGTGGTCAGCTTGCCGGCCCGGACCGTCCGGATCAACTCGGCCAACGCGCCGGCCGCGACGGGGAACTTCGCGACGTCGATCTGCCGCTCGTTGAGCGTCCGCAGCACGTCCTGTTGGACCCAGTTGCTGGCCAGCTTGCCGTCGCCACAGGCTTCGGCCGTTTCTATATAGTAGTCTACCAGCGGGCGGCCCTGGTTGACCAGTACGTCGGCGTCGTACGGAGTGATGCCGTAAGTCGTTTCCAGGCGGGTTCTTAAGTCGGCCGGCAATTCGCCCAACGAGCCTCGCACCCGATCGACCTGCTCTCGGGTAACGATTACCGGCACCAGGTCCGGGTCGGGGAAGTAGCGGTAGTCGCTCGATTCCTCCTTGGTGCGTTGTTCGCGGGTGATCTGGGCCGCTTCGTCCCATCCGCGGGTCGTCTTGTGGCCGCCGGGCCCGCCCATCTTCCGGCCGGTTTCCTTCCAGACATTGAGCTGCCGGCCGGCCTCGTAATCGAGCGCCCGCTCGACCGCCCGAAAGCTGTTCATGTTTTTCACTTCGACGATCGGCGTGGCGACCTGTCCCTCGGGCGTATCGACGTGCAGGTTGATGTTGGCGTCGACCCGCAGGCTGCCCTCCTGCATGTTGCAGTCGGAGACGCCCAGGTAGTTCAGCAGCAGTTTCAGTTCGGTCAGATAGGCCCTGGCCTCGGCGGGCGACCGCATGTCGGGCTCGCTGACGATCTCCAGCAGCGGCGTGCCGCAGCGGTTCAGGTCGATGCGGCTGTCTGCCTTGCCGGCCTCTTCGTCGTGCATGCTCTTGCCGGCGTCTTCTTCGAGGTGTGCCCGGATGATACCCACCCGCTTCGGCTCGAACTGCCCCTTGGGATCGCTGATCGACAGGTAGCCGCCATGGCTCATGGGCAGGTCGAACTGGCTGATCTGGTATCCCTTGGGCAGGTCGGGATAGTAGTATTGCTTGCGATCCCACTTGGTCAACGGCGGGATCTCGCAGTTCAGCGCCACGGCCGTCTTCAGGGCCAGCTCGAACGCCCGGCGGTTCATCACCGGCAGCGCCCCGGGCATACCGATGCACACGGGGCAAGTCTGCGTGTTCGGCGGCGCCCCGAACTCGGTGCTGCACGCGCAGAACATCTTGCTCCTGGTGTCCAACTGCACGTGGACCTCCAGGCCGATAATGATTTCATAGGGCGGACTGTGCATCGCAGATCGTCGCTACCTATCTCTTGATGGAGCATTCATCCTGCTCTGGGATCGCACGATCTCTTCTTTGAGTTGATTGATGAGTTTATTGAGAGATTGCAGTGTCAACTCTCGGACGTGCTCATCCTCACCCGGCCTATTTCGGGTTGCCTCGTACTGGTCTTCGAGCATTTTCAACTTGTGCCGGGTGACTTCCAGTTCCCGCTTGCTTTGGAGAGTCATAGTATCACCTCAATCATACCTTTTGGAATCAGGTGCCGATCCGTGGCGAAGAAGTGTCGAAGCAACTGGTCGAAAGCATCCCGATCGACGAGTTGGACATCCAAGAACGGGAAGCCAGTGCGTAGCTCTCTCTCTGCGGCGGGGTCCTTGGGAAAACCCTCCTCGATCAACAGAACACAATCTACATCATTGGGCTCGAAGACATCGGTGACAAAACTCCCGTTGACGATTATGCGCCTCACGCCCGCTCGTATCGCGGCATCCACCAGCCACCGCAGCGACTCCATTTGGACGCGACGTACCTCCGATTGGCGACCGAGCTTATGCTCGATTTCGTCGAGAGCTGCCGGGTGCAAGCCCTGTGGCAAGTACCCATGTTCATTGAAATCGGGAATCACTCGTGCTGATCTCGCATTGACGTGTTCGCACGTTCAAAGGGCATCGTACGCGTCCATTTCGGGCCGTTGCCAATCTTCGGCGAACGCAGCCAGCCGCCCCCGCAAATCGGCCGCTTGTTGCCGATCGATACCACGCTGGCCGAGATCTACGGGCCCGGCGCCTGCAAGAAAGGTCACGATCACTCGTCCCGTTGTCCCTTCAGGCACCGATTCCAGCAATTCCACCTTTCCATCACGATAAACGCCTTCGACGGATTTGAGCATGAATTCGTTCCTCCGTGTACATGATTCTACCGTGCATGAAGGAAAACGTCAATCTTGCCCTCCTTCATCAGAACATATCGATCATCTGCTTGCCGCCGTGGTCCGGATTGCCGACCAGCTTCTGTCCCATCGGATCGACTATGAAATCCAATGCCTCCAACGGGATCTGTCCGATCAGCACCGGACACTCGTCGGGCAACCCGGCCACTTCGACCACGCAATCTCGCCCTTGAACCGTCAGCCGCACCGCGTCGTATATCGCGAACTCCGTGATTCCCGAGGCAGTTCGTGCGGTTCGAGTACGTTGTTGTTCGAGTCCCAGTTGCTCGATCAGTCTGCCCGGCATCGAAAGCAAGGTAGCGCCGGTGTCGACCAGCGCGTCTTCCACTTCAAGGGTCCGAATCTTCTCTTCGGCCAAAGTGTGTCTCCTAAGCGCGAAAACATCCCCCAGATTCTCGATCCGAGCAGAAACCAAAACCTTGCCCATTGTGTTGATCTCCATAGGGTATCTCCTCGACATCTCAAGAAGAACAGTTGCGAACGGATACGACCCACCTAAGCGCGGATTTCTTGAAACCTGGGCAGGACGCCAGTTTCCACGAAGTATCGTTCAATCTGTATCCCAGCGCCCGCAGTCGTCGCGCCACTTCTTTGTATCTGAAACCGGCCAAACGGCCCATCAGCGGATTCCTACCGGTATCACGAGATCCACCGATGCGCCCCCGCAAGTGGTGACAACGCCGGCGGCAACGGGTCGCCGTGATCCAAACATGATTCGGCGATCTTTCTGGCCAGCCCCTGGGCAATCTCCACCGCTTCGACGATGCTTCTCCCCTCCGCAACCAAACCGGGAACATCGAGGCTGGTGGCCAAGTAGCCTCCCTCGTCCAGCGGTTCAATGTGTAGCCTAATCGTGACTTCGTCCATGCAAGAGCCTCCCAAAATACATCAGCCGGAGCCGATCGCCCGGCGAAACGGTTCCTCCCCTTTTCCCGGTAATTCTACCACGAGGGCAACACCCCAGTCCAGAGGGGTGCTTCCACGCTGCCCGCTCAGTCCAATGCCGGCTTGCGCGTGTGCCAATCGGTCGCCTGCTGAAACATGTGGGCGCCGCGGAGCAGGCGTTCTTCTTCGAACGGGGGCGCTTGCAGGTGCAACCCGATCGGCAGGCCGCCGCTGCTGAAACCGCAGGGGATCGAGATGCCGGCGATGCCTGCCAGGTTCGTGCTGACCGTGTAGAGATCGAACAGATACATCGCCAGCGGATCGTCGACCTTCTCGCCGATCTTGAAGGCCGGGGTGGGCGCGACCGGGCCGAGGATCAAGTCGACCTGCTCGAAGGCCCGGTCGAAATCCTCGCGGATCAGCCTTCGCACCTGCAAGGCCTTCTTGTAGTAGGCGTCGTAGTACCCGGCGCTTAGGGCGTAGGTGCCCAGCATGATCCGGCGCTTCACCTCCGCGCCGAATCCCTCGGCCCGGCTGCGGCGGTACATGCGGATCAGCGGGTTGTCGAGATGGTCCAACGCCATCCGGTCGCCGGCCGCTTCCAGCTCTTTTCGCTGGGCCGCCAACTGGGCAACCATTTCTTTCTGGTCGGTGCGATGACCGTAATGGGCGCCGTCGTATCGGGCCAGATTACTCGAGGCCTCGCAAGGGGCGATGATGTAATACGTGGCGACCGCGTATTTGCCGTGCGGCAGCGAGACCTCCTTGACCGTCGCGCCCAGCGACTCGTAGACGTCGACCGCCTCGCGAACGGCCGCTTCGACCTCTGCGTCGAGCCCCTCGCCGAAATGCTCCCCGACCAGGCCGATCCGCAAGTTCGCAAGCGGCCGGCGAACCGTCTCGGTGTATTTCGGCACGGGCAGGTCGACGGACGTGGAATCCAACGGGTCGTGCCCGGCCAGCACCTCGAGCAGCAGGGCGGTGTCTTCGGCCGTTCGGGCCAGCGGTCCGATCTGGTCCAAGCTGCTGGCGAAGGCCACCAACCCATAGCGGCTCACGCGGCCGTAGGTCGGTTTCAGGCCGGTGATGCCGCACAGCCCGGCCGGTTGGCGAATGGATCCGCCCGTATCGCTGCCGACGCACAAAGGGGCCATCCGCGCGGCGATGCACGCGGCCGCCCCGCCGCTGGAGCCGCCGGGAATGTGATCGAGGTTCCAGGGGTTGCGAGTGGGGTAGAAGGCCGAATTCTCGTTCGAGCCGCCCATGGCGAACTCGTCCATGTTGGTCCGGCCGATCAAGACGGCGTCGGCTGCCAAAAGCTTCTCGATGACCGTGGCGTTGTACGGGGGACGGAAGTTTTCCAGGATGCGCGAAGCGCACGTGGTCGGCTCGCCCTGGGTACACAAGAGATCCTTCACGGCCACGGGCAACCCGGCCAGGGGGCCCACCGGTTTGCCGCTCTTGCGGCACTGGTCGATCTGTTCCGCCCTGGCCAGAGCGCCGTAAGCGTCGACGCGCAAGAAGGCCCGAACCTTCTGGTCGTGGTTCTCGATCCGATCGAGGAACTCCTCGGTGACCTCCACCGAAGTGATCTCCCCCGAAGCAAGCCCGTCGAGGAGTTCCGTGGCGGTCTGATCGGTCGGGGACATGGCTCAGCCTTGCTCGCCCAGCACGGCGGGGACCAGATAGCACTCGTCGTCGCGGTTGGGTGCGTTGGCCAGGGCCTGCTCGCGGGGTAGCCCCGGTCGGGGTCGATCCTCGCGAAACACGTCGGAGACGTCCAGCGCGTGGGCCATCGGCTCGACGTTCGCAGTATCCACTTCAGAGAGCAACTCCATGTAGTCCAGGATCTGGCCCAACTGGACCGTCATCCTGTCGAGTTCCTCTTCCGAGAGAAGGAGTCGCCCCAACAGCGAGACCTTTTCGACTTCTTCGCGCGAGATGGCCATCCCGGCGGTCGCCTCCGCGGTTTGGGGATTCGGCAGGCGTTGGGCTACTGCTTGGTTTCGGCCGCCTTGGGAAGCTTGAACGGGGTGGCGTGGATTCGCTTGGTGATCGCCCCGCTGCGAATGCACTGGGTACAAACCCGCATCGTCTTGTGTGTCCCGCCGGCGGTGGTAACTCGAACCTTCTGAAGATTGGGTTTGAATTGCCGCCGAGTGATCCCGGTAACCTTGGTGCCGACACCTCCGAGGTATTTCGCTTTACCTCTGTGGGCGACGGAGTTCCCCATGGCGGGCTTTTTTCCACACATTTCACATACGCAAGCCATACGAACTTCCCTTCAGCCGACGGTTAGCGACGGACAACCAAACACCTCAGTATACTTAGTCCCCTGGCCGAGGCAAGGGGGAAGCCTCCCCGCCTTGGAAAAAGCGGTCCGTGCGGAATCAGGGGCCGCAAACCGAAGAAACCGGCGGAAAAGAGGAACCTTCCGCCTGGTCCAGCGTCCCTCGCTTCCTAGCCCTCGCCCCTCAAGTCGCCTACCTCGCGTATACGGGCCGGCGGCCGGGGCGTTTTTTCCGGCTGGTGCCGTTCTCGCTCAGCACCCGCTGGGCCTTGGCCAAGTCGTTGACCTTGATCGCAGCCGAACTGCGCCCGCTGCTGCTGAACGAACTATACGCGTAATCGATATTCAAATGATCGGCGGCCAGCCGCTCGCAGATCTTCCGAAAACCGCCCTGTTGGTTGGGAACCTCCACGAACAAGACGTCGGTCGCCTCGAAGCGAACACTGCTCTTTTCCAGAATCTCCACTGCCCGATCGTAATCGTCCGGCACGAATCGCAACGTGCCCCGCTCTCCCGTATCCATCACCACCAACGCCCGAAAACCGACTTTCTCCTTGCTTAGCGTCGTCAAAAGATCCGCCAGCCTACCCGGCTTGTTCACCAGCATGACCGAAAGTTGCTTGGCCGTTTGCATTGCGTTCTTCCTTTCTCGCGGGTTGAGAAGTGCTAGAATGGTCCGTCAGAAACGCGGGCAAGATCGAGATAAGTCCCCATTGATGATAGCATTTGCCTAATAATTGGTCCAACATGGTTCAGAAAACGCGAGAAAGAGGTTCATAGACATTTTGCCGAGTTTCACCAGTCTGCCAACAGAGACCAATTCCGCAGAATGGCAGACCTGGTCCGTAGGCAACTCGGTGATTTACCCAATAGGGGTATGCCGCCGCCGCGGTTGGGAACTATTGGCAACCGGAATCCGTCATATACTATTGAGCAGGCTGCGGGAGGCGTCGCCGACGGCGATCGCACACTCGGTCGCCGTCGTGCACGCCGCCCGGTTTCGCCAACCCGGACACTTTTCTCCACTTCTTCCCGGCAAAAGGAGACCTCGATCATGAACCGGCCTTTGACCCTCTTATTGGCGATCTTGCTGCTGGCCCTGCCGGCAGTTGCCTGGTCTCAGGGACTGCTGGTGGTGACGGACCCGAACCAGAGCGCCCGTCTGCCGCGTCCGATCATCATTTGGCCGCCTCCGCATCCGCCGCACCCGCCGCACCCGATCCCTGTTCCCCGGCCGCTGCCGCCGACCAGCTACAAGATCAAGAGCCTGGACATCAACGCCCGGCTGATCGACCAGGTGGCCCAGGTTCAGATGTCGCAGACCTTCACCAACACCGGCAGCCTCCAGATGGAGGTCTCCTTCGTCTTCCCGCTGCCTTACGACGGGGCCATCGAGCAGATGACGCTGCTGGTCGACGGCAAGGAATACCCGGCCAAGCTGCTCGACGCCACGGAAGCCCGGCGGATGTACGAAGAAATCGTCCGCAAGAACAAGGACCCGGCGCTGCTGGAATGGATGGGCACGGGCCTGTTCAAGACGAGCGTGTTCCCGGTTCCCGCCGGGGCCAGCCGCACCGTCACCATGCGCTACTCGCAGATGTGCCGCAAGCAGGAAGGGCTGACCGACTTCATGTTCCCGCTCTCCACGGCCAAGTACACCAGCCACGCAGTCGAAGAGGTCACGATCCGCGCCACGATCGAGAGCAGCGACGAGATCAAGAACGTCTACAGCCCGACGCACTCCATCGAGATCAAGCGGCCCGACGACAACCACGCCACGATCACCTTCACCAAAGAGAACGAGGTCCCGTCGTCCGATTTCCGCCTGCTCTACGATATAGGCAAAGGCAAGGTCAGCACCCGCGTGTTGAGCTATCGGCCCGACGACGACGAAGACGGCTTCTTCATGCTCCTGGCCAGCCCGAAGATCGAGGCCCCCGACGAGCGGCCGAAGAAAACCGTGATCTTTGTGCTCGACCGTTCCGGCAGCATGAGCGGCACGAAGATCGAGCAGGCCCGCGCGGCGGCCAAATACGTGTTGAACAACCTCCGCGAAGGCGATATGTTCAACATCGTGGCCTACGACAGCCAGGTCGAGGCCTTTCGCCCCGAGTTGCAGCGGTTCGACGAGAAGACCCGCCAGGCCGCGCTGGGTTTCATCGAAGGCATCTACGCTGGCGGCAGCACCAACATCGACGGGGCCTTGCGGTCGGCGCTGGGACAACTCGTGGACGACAGCCGGCCGAACTACGTGCTGTTCCTCACCGACGGGCTGCCCACCGCCGGAGAAACCAACGAGATGAAGATCGTCGACAGCGCCAAGCAGTCGAACAAGGTCCGCGCCCGGGTCTTCACCTTCGGCGTGGGCTACGACGTCAATAGCCGACTGTTGGACAAGCTGGTCCGCGAGAGCTTCGGACAGGGCGAATACGTGCGGCCCGACGAGGACATTGAGGAGTGCGTCAGCCGCCTCTACCGCCGGGTGGAAGCGCCCGTGATGACCAACGTCGAGATCGTGATCGACGTCGACGCGGTCAAGTCGGCCAACGGCAACGCGGTCAATCGCGTTTATCCCAAGGGCTCGTTCGACCTGTTCGCCGGCGAGCAGTTGGTGGTGGTCGGCCGCTACAAGACGCCGGGCACGGCCAAGGTGGTCGTCCGCGGCTCGATCGGCAAGGACCAGCAGAAGTTCGATTTCCCCGCCAAGCTCGTCCAGAAGAGCAGCGACGAAACGCACGGCTTCATCGAGAAGCTCTGGGCCGTCCGCCGCGTGGGCGAGATCATCGACGAGCTGGACCTGCAAGGCAAGAACGACGAGCTGATCAAGGAGCTGACCGAGCTGTCCAAGCAGCACGGCATCCTGACGCCCTACACGTCGTTCTTCGCCGACGACACGCGGAGCATCAACGACATGGCGAATGCGACCGGCACGACCGCCCAGCGGCTCGGAGCACTCGATCGGGCGTCCGGTGCCGGCGCGTTTGCGCTGCGCGAGGACAAGGCCCGGCTGAAGTACGCCGAAACGGCCCCGGCCGAACCGGCCCCGTTGATGCCGTCGATCGCGGGCCGGCGGCCGAGTCCCGACCCGGCAGGTCCCGGATCAGGCCCCGGCGGCGGTCCCGGCTACGGGTCGATCGCCGGACAGGCCGCCGGACGCGGCGGCGCCGGCTACGGCGGCGGCGGCTACGGCATGGGCAGCGCCCCGGCGGCCGAACTGTCCTTTGCCGATGAGGTCGCCAAGGAGGCCCAGGCCGCCCAGCAGACCATGCGCAACATCGGCACCCGCACGTTCTACCTGCGCGACGGCCGCTGGATCGATTCGCTGGTCAAGCAGGAAGACGAGGCCAAGGCCACGCGGGTGAAGCAGTTCAGCGACGCCTATTTCGCCCTGGCCCAGCGCCACGGCAAGAAGATGTCGCAGTACATGGTCTTCGACGAGCCGGTGCTCTTGAGCCTGGACGATCAGTCCTATCTCATCGAGCCGTAATGACCGTCGATGATCCGCAAGCAAACAGCCGGGACCTCGCGCCGAGGTCCCGGCTGTCTTATATCGTGCTCCAGAACCTGCCGTAGTTTCTCCAAATGCCTAACACTCGAAGGAGACAGAAATGCGCTGCTGCACGCCGTTCGAAGCGGTCGGTACGGTCTTTACCTCGTTTCTGATCACGGGCTGCATTCTCGTCGGGCATGGGTTTGCAGCCGAAGAAAGGCCGGCCGAGGAGAAGCCGCGAATCGAGGTGGTCTTCTGCCTCGACACGACCGGCAGCATGTCGGGGTTGATCGCCGGCGCGAAAGAGAAGATTTGGAGCATCGCCAGCACCATGGCGATGGCGAAACCCGCCCCGGACATCCAGATAGGCCTGGTCGGCTATCGAGATCGAGGGGATGACTACGTCACGAAGATCACGCCGTTGACCCACGACTTGGACAAGGTCTATGCCGACCTGCTGGAGTACCAGGCCGACGGCGGAGGCGACACGCCCGAGAGCGTCAACCAGGCCCTGCATGAAGCGGTCCACAAGATCGAATGGTCGAAGGACAGGAAGGTCTACCGCGCGATCTTTCTCGTGGGCGATTGTCCGCCGCACATGGACTATCAGGACGACGTGAAGTATCCCGAGATATGCAACCAGGCGAACGAGAAGCGAATCTCGATCAATACGGTGCAATGCGGCAATCATGCGGCCACGATTCCCATCTGGCAGGAAATTGCGCGAAAGGCCGAAGGTCAGTATTTCCAGGTGGAACAATCGGGCAGTTCTCTGGCAATCACCACGCCGTTCGACGGCGACATTGTCAGAGTCAACGCCAAGCTCGATGCAAGCCGCATCTACTACGGAGCGGCGGACGTCAAGAAGGAGCAGCTTCTTCGCAAGGACGTCGCGGAGGCGCTCGGTAAGAAGGCGAGCGAAGCGGCATCAGCCCGCCGGGCCGTCTTCAACTTGTCGGAATCTGGCGCACTGAATTTCTACGGTGCCAACGAATTGCTGAACGATCTGGAGAAGGGCAACGTCAAGTTGGCCGACATCCCGGCCGATCAACTACCCGCCCAGATGCAGAACATGGACGCGGCGCAACGCGAGGCGTTCGTTACGGAAAAGATCGCCCAGCGCAAGGAACTACGGGAGCAGTTGAAGGTACTGGCCCAGCAGCGCAAGGACTACATCGACAAGCATCTCGCGAAGATGGCGGCCGAGGGCGCACCCGACGAAAGCTTCAGCAAGAAGTTCTCCGACGCATTCCGCGACAAAGCAGCCGGCGCCGGAATGTCCGCACCCTCCGTACCGGCACATTAGTGCGTTGAAGCGGCCCAGCGACTCTCGCTGTGAACACGATTGCTGCGATATTCCGGGTGGTCATGAAGTGCTCCGAAGCGGTAGGGAACTTCTTGGCCCCTTCGGTCGTCTGATTAGCCGGCGGCCCTGCCGCTTGGGGTTCCGGTCACGTCAAGGCCGCGAAAAGGGGACATTCTACTTTTTGCAGAAAGTAGAATGTCCCCTTTTTTCAACGGCAACTCGTTGCCAAGCCTGGGCACCCGGGGGTTGTTTTGCTAAGCCGCAAGCGGCGTTAGTCGTTGAGGAGGGCCTCGAAGTCTTCTTCGGTGAGGACCGGCACGCCGAGCTGTTGGGCCTTGGTTAGCTTGCTGCCGGCCTTTTCGCCGGCGACGACGTAGTCGGTGTTTTTCGAGACGCTTGAGGGAAAAGAGGGACAGTCAACCATATTTGTCGCGACGATCGCGGATACAGGCCGATCGGTCTACTAACAAAGTTCGGCATCAAGTGAAGGAGGAGGATCAATGAGACTTGTCCCGGTATGCGTGGTTCTCTCGCTTGCTGTTTCTTGGACCTCCACCGCTATTGGCCAACCGCAGCCGGAGCTTGGTGATCGAGCAAAAGGCGAAGACGCCATCCCGTTCGAGGTGTTCGCAAGTTTCAAGAGGATCGAGAAGGGCAACCCGATCATTGCCCTCGATCCGCCGCTGTGGGCGGCGGCGACCCACGCGATCGTCGTCGACGACACGGTGCATTACATCTGGTGCAAACGCGATCACGGTGCGCGCTGGCTGATGATGCACGCTACGGCTCCCGTCGGCAACCTTACCGACATCGAGCAGGACGCCCGCAACCCCATCCTCGTGCCTTCGCAGCAAGGTTTCGACGACGCGGCCGTCGAGTACCCCTTCCCTTTTCTGAACCCCGCCGACGGCAAATTCTACATGTACTACCGGGGCAAGGGAAAGACGACGCCCGAGCAAACCGGCCTGCTTGTCAGCGATGGTGACATGGGGAAGTGGACACGCGTCCGGCGGACCCCTGTGATTCCCGCGGATACCGAGCACGAGCGAGATGGCTCGACCCATCCCTCCGTCGCCGTGGTGGGCGAGACGATTCATATCGTCTACACGGGCAAGGCAACGCGGTCGTATGAGGACGGACTGACCATGTGTCATGCGACCGCGCCGACCAGCGACCCGGCATCGGTCACAAAGAACCCGGCCAATCCCGTCTTCAAAGGCAGCGGGCAAGCATGGGACAGCCGGGCCGTTCGTGAGACGGAATTGTTCAAGGGGCCGCGGTACTTCCATATCCTGTACGGTGGCTACGACGGCAAGGTCTGGCGGATAGGGCACGTCCGCACCCGCGACTTTCGCACGTTCGAACCGAACCCCCACAATCCCGTATTCACGCCATCGGCCAACCGCGACGCGTGGGACTGCGACGGCGTGCTGACGCCCCAAGTCATCGAGATCGGCGACACCTACTACATGGTCTATGCAGGCAAGAAAGGCAAGGAGTGGCAAACTGGCTTGGCCAGAACTCGGAAGCCCTAGAACCTTTGCCGGTTACGGCTGAAGAAGTTGAAGTTGCTCAAGAACTGCCGCCGGGTGCCCTTGGTTGTCGGAGCGATCCTCGGTGGTGTGGGACTGTTTGCAGAACGGCCGAGCGGGTTTGGCGTCGGGAAAGCGTAAACGGCCGGAAAGTCTGCAAGCAGAGGGACGGAATATCGAATATGTACGCAGTCAAGACGCAGTAGAAAGAGAATCACGAAAGCACGAAAGTACGAAAACACGAAAATGGGGGACCCCAAACCCCAAGGAAAGCCAGGCGAGAATAATTGCATATGCTGTCCCCGGAACTCTGGCGCGGCGATGGTTCCGACCCAGAGAACTAGCCGCTAATCATCTCATCAAGAACGGGTACGAATGAGGAGTAGCGATGTCCACGTTGGATCGCAAGGCGGCGCAATTGTTCAACGTCTAAGTCGTAGATCTTTATCCGTGATTCCAGGTCAGCTCTGGTTAGCTCGGTGGACCGATCGCGGGACCCTAGAATGGCTCCGGCAATCGCAAAAGGAATCGGTACTATGAAAACCAAGGGACTGCCGCTACCGTCCTCAAGCATCCAGAGCTTGCCGATTCCCGTGAAATGGGTAACCGCAGCGGCGATCGCGCCGAAAGAAATCGCGCCCACCAAACTGTGCCATCCCAAGTGACGAGTTCCCTTCCATCTTCTTCTGTTTCGGCGGACGTTTTCCAGCAAATCGACCAGCGCGCACTCGGATTCAGGACGAGTGTCCCGTGAGAGATCCGGGGCCGTAAGGTCATAGAGTTCCTGTATCGGTCGGTCACGTGTCCAACTCGACGTGATCGATATTGGGGAATCGTCGGGGGCGTATTTCAACCGAGATTTCGTGCCGCAAAAATCGCAGCATAGCGCCGTTCTTGCAGTTGCACGATGGCGTCGCAGTATCCACACGTGGTGAATCGAGGACTCCGCGCTGCACGGGCGAGCTTTCCGGCACTTTGGACAATTCGCAATCGTCCACCCGTCGCCAGCCCTTTCCAGGCGATGCTCAATCAGCAGTCGCGTTAATCTGCGGGCGAGTGATGATTCCCAACTCATTTGCGGAAACTCCTTCTCATTGGCGGTTGCGTAAACTGGTTAGACCGCAATCCGGGGTTGACGCGGAGGCGGTTACGGGGGACCCCAAACGTCCACGGCTTCACTCGTTGAGCAGGGCCTCGAAGTCTTCTTCGGAGAGGACCGGGACGCCGAGTTGTTGGGCCTTGGTTAGCTTGCTGCCGGCCTTTTCGCCGGCGATGACGTAGTCGGTGTTTTTCGAGACGCTCGATGCCGCGCGGCCGCCGTGGAGGGTGATTAGCTCGTTGATGCCCTCGCGGGTGTACTTGGTCAGCGTGCCGGTCACGACCAGCGTCTTGCCCTCGAAGAGGCGCGGCCCCGCGACGGCCGGCGCGGTTGATTCCATCTTGACGCCGAGCTGCTTGAGATCCGCGATCGTCTCCGAGCCGAACTCGCTGTGGAGGAAGTCGTACACGCTTTGGGCGATGATGGGGCCGATTTCGTTGATTTCGCCAAGCTGTTCCACGTCGGCGGCCATCAGGGCGTCCATCGAACCGAAGCGCTCGGCCAAGACGGCAGCCACCCGGGCGCCGACGTGGCGGATCGACAGGGCGTTCAAGAGCCGAGCCAGCCCGCGATTCTTGCTGGCTTCGATGCCGTCCAAGAGGTTGTCGAGCGACTTGCGGCCCATCCGTTCCAACGCCAAGAGCCGGTCCTGCGTCCCTTCCAGCCGATACAGGTCGCCGTAGCTGCCCACCAGCCCTTCGCCGACGAGTTGATCGACCAGCTTGTCGCCCAGCCCTTCGATGTCCATGGCGTTGCGGCTGGCGAAGTAGCGGATGCGCTCCTTGACCTGGGCGGGACACTCGATATTGGTGCAGCGGATGTACACGCCGCCTTCGTCCTTGACCAGCGTGGTGCCGCATTCGGGGCACTCGGTCGGGAAGACGAACTTCGGCAACGGCTTCTTCCGCTGGTGCTTCTCCACGCGGACGATGTGCGGGATGATCTTGCCCGCCTTTTCCACGACGACCACGTCGCCGGGGCGGACGTCCTTGCGCTCGATTTCGTCGGCGTTGTGCAGGCTCGCCCGAGAGACCGTGGTGCCGGCCAGCTCGACGGGCGTGAGATTGGCCACCGGCGTGATCGTGCCCGTCTTGCCTATCTGCACGGTGATCTTCTCGAGCGTGGTGGTGGCTTCGTACTTCTCGAACTTGTAGGCGACCAGCCAGCGGGGGCTTTTCGAGGTGGCGCCGAGCCGCTCGCGCTGGTCGAAGCGGTTGACCTTCAGCACCAGCCCGTCGATCTCGAAATCCAGTTCGTGCAGCCGCTCGATCAGCCGCTCGCAGTGTTCGACGGCCGCGGAGAACGAATCGAAGCACTCGACGTGCGGCGTGGCCGGCAGACCGTAACCGGCCAGCTCGTCGAGGAACTCCATGTGCGTGCTCGACCTGAGCCCCTCGACGTAACCCACGCCGTGACAGAAGAGCCGCAACCGACGCCGGGCACAGATCCGCGGGTCCAACAGCCGCACGCTGCCGGCGGTGACGTTGCGGGTGTTGGCGAAGGGCTCTTCACCGGCGGCCCGGCGGGATTCGTTGAGCGCGACCAGGTCGATATTGGTCATGTAGATCTCGCCGCGGACCTCCAACACGGGCGGCACCCGCTCGCCGGTCAACGCCAGCGGCACGTCGCGGATCGTGCGCATGTTGTGGGTGATGTCGTCGCCGACGCGTCCGTTGCCCCGGGTGACGCCGCGGACGAGCCGCCCGTCTTCGTAGATCAACGAAACGGCCACCCCGTCGATCTTCAACTCGACGACCCACTCGATCGGCTCGTCGCCCAGGAGCCTGGCGGTCCGCTGGCCGTATTTCCGCAGCTCGTCGATGCTGTAGGTGTTGTCGATCGAGAGCATCGGCACGCGGTGTGCGACCTCTTCGAGCCCTTCGATCGGCCGATCGCCGATCCGTTGCGTGGGGCTGTCGGGCGTGAGCAGTTCGGGATGCTCGGCCTCGAGCTTCTTCAGCCGCTCGATCAGCCGGTCGTATTGCAGATCGGTGATCTCCGGTGCCGCTTCCACGTAGTACTTGCGGTCGTGGTGGCGGATCTCTTCACGGAGTCGGGCGATTTCGGTGGCTGGATCGGCCATGGCAGTGGGTAGTGGGTAGTGGGTAGTGGGTAGTGGGTAGTGGGTAGTGGCGAGTAGGAAGAACGCCCCCGCACTGCGTTGCGGGGGGGTGAGTGGTTGTTGTGTTGGATCGAGCGGATTTGATCGCGTTTTGCCCCGACGTTGCAGAGAGCCGTAGCTGAATTCGCAGAGAATTCAGCATTCAGCAATAGACGCCACGAATGCGCAATGGATTATTGCTCCCAGGAGTTCACGGACGATTGGGCCTGGAAACCTCGACGTAACGGTGACCTCGTCCGATGGTTTTATTTTCTGAATTCTTGCGAATTCAGCTACTCTAATCGCACCCGCACGCGGCGGCACAGGAGTCTTGCATGCCGCCCAGCGGATGCGGAATCAGGCAGAGGAACTTCAAGGGGTCGGCGCCCGTGTTGCAGAACTGGTGGAGTTGGTTCGGGGGGACGAAGACGACCGTGCCGGGCTGGAGCGGGTGTTGCACGTCGCCCTCCAAGACGGTGCCGCGGCCCTGGAGCACGAAGACCTCGTGTTCGTGGCGATGCGCGTGCTTGGGCGTGCATCCGCCGGCGTCGATCTCGAACTGGCGCATCGAAAAGGTCGGCGCGGCGTCTTCCTGGCCGATGAGGCTGCGGATCCGACAGCCGACGGCCCCTTCCATCCGAACCGGGGCGCACTCGATCTGCTCGCAATGGACGACTTTCATCATGGCTATCCTTCCTTCGCAGTGGTGTGTCTGGTTACCGACGCGGCATTGCGGCGACGGCGTCCTTATTATCGCGAAAACTTGCCTCCCCGCCACCCACTGGGGAGGAACGGCGCAGAAAAAAACCTCGAGGCGACAACTCCCAGCATCATAAAGGCCTCCGCCAAGGAAACCTTACAGCCGTCGACCTCGAGGCGGTTGTCGAAAAGAACCCGAGGGCCATTTCCAACATGACACACCTATACCAACGGAGAAATTCTTGTCAAGAGCATTTCTTCGCCCGGGAAGGCGAAAGGGGTGCCACCCTGGCTGGAATATGTGCGAATTATTCTCTCGCAGACCTCAGGGTGCGAACCAACTCGACGAACTGCTCGCCGCGGTCGCGGAAGTTGCAGAACTGGTCCGTGCTGGCACATGCGGGCGAAAGCACGATCGAATCGCCCGGGCGGGAACGTTCCCAGCACCAGCCAAGGGCTTCGGCCATGGTTTCGGCCGTCGTGCAAGGGAATTGCGGGTTTCGGGCGGTTACCCAACCTTTGAGGACCTCGCGCACCGAGCCGAAGAATGCTGCGCCGGCGGCGTGTTCGGCCACGGCGGCACCGAGATCGCCGAAATCGAACCCTTTGTCCTTTCCGCCGGCCAACAGCCAGATCGGCTCGTCGAGCGATTGCAGTGCGGCGATGGCGGCCTCGGGCGTGGTGGCCGTGGAGTCGTTGTAGAACTTCCGCCCATCGATCGCGGTGATCGGCTCCAATCGTTGCGGCAAGGCGACGAATTTTTCGAGCCCTTGGCCGATTTCCTTTTCCGCAAGCCCGATCACACCCGCCGCGGCCGCCGCACAGGCCGCGTTGATGCGGTTGTGCCGACCGGGTACCGAAAGGCCGGGAATCTCGGTTAGCCGTGGCAACGGGACAAGCCTTCCGCGGACCAACGGCTCCCAGTCGGCCACTTCTTCGTCGTACGTGTTCAGCACGGCCCGATCATGACGGGTTTGGCCCAGCAAGATACGTTGCTTGGCACGAACGTAATCCTCGTACCCGGCGTGCCAATCCAAATGGTTCGGCGAGCAGCCGGTGACTACGGCAATCTGCGGCATCGCCGCGTTCGGTCCGAGATGCCAAAGCTGGAAGCTGCTGAGTTCCAGCACGACCCAGTCCTCGGGCAGGATGACGTCGAGCCGATTCAGCAGACTCTTGCCGATGTTTCCGCCCAGCCACGTGCGGCGGCCGGCCTCGCACAGTATGGCGGCGATCATGGCGGCGGTGGTCGATTTGCCGTTGCTGCCGGTGACTCCGATGATCGGCGCCCGACAGAGGGACATGAACAACGCGATTTCGCTGGTCAGCCTGGTCGCCGACTCTCGGGCGATGCGAAGAAACGGATTGTCGGGCCGGACCGCCGGGTTGACCACGAGAAGATCGGCGTCGCGAAAGTCCTCTTCGCGATGGCCGCCGAGATGGAATTGGGCGATGGATTCGTCACGAAGCGCCTCGATCGATTCGGCCAGGGTCCGCTCGTCGGCCAGGTCGGTCACGGTGACGCGGGCTCCTTGGCAGGCGAACCACCGCGCCGCCTCGACCCCGCCCCCAAAGTGGCCCAGGCCCATGATCGTGACTCGCCGTCCGCGAAAACTCATATCTCCACAGTAACTCTCCAGTTACGGCGGCGGCAAGGGCACCCGCCGGGAACCGGGTTGTGATCGCTCGTACCACGGCAGAAAGGGGCTCCTCGGCAGAATTCGTGGGCGGATTCACGTTCGACATGCAACAGCGGAGTACCGGTGCCTCTTCTCTGGTCCCGTCTTTCAATGCCAATCGATCAAAGTAGCCGCGGAATAGAGAAGAGGCACCGGTACTTGGTTTCTCTACCTCAAAAGACGACACGCCACCTGGGATGTAAAGGCTTGCTATGTCGTGGGTTATGTTGCCACGCCACGAAATCGACCCACAAATTCTGCCGAGGAGCCCAGAAAGGATACTCTCTGCGATACAAGAGAATGCCCCTATACTTACCGGGTGTTGCGAAAAATGCAGAAATCAGTACAATAGAGGCGGTCTGCGCAACTCCAAGACTTGTTCTTGTCGGAAAGTCGCGAATCTTTCCCCCTCCTTGCCCAAAACGGAGGCAGCGCCCGTTATGTGGAACATCTCGACTT
>Ga0307378_10004278_pt1 | contig 20485 bp, 16 predicted proteins | sample UN1MG_FD_202238 | JGI IMG/M metagenome (GOLD analysis project Ga0307378, IMG submission 202238) | Soil microbial communities from Risofladan, Vaasa, Finland - UN-1 | ecosystem: Environmental > Terrestrial > Soil > Coastal area > Acid sulfate soil | place: Finland: Risofladan, Vaasa | collected... | reverse complement strand
AGCGCAGCCCGCCGCCAGGCGGGCGGAGCGCAACCCGTGGGCGGCGTGTAATCGACAGACCCGCCCCGAAGGGGCGTTTTCCGCCCCAACGGGGCGACGGCATGTAGCCACGGGTGGAGCGCAGCCCGCCGCAAGGCGGGCGGAGCGCAACCCGTGGGCGGTGTGTAATCGACAGACCCGCCCCGAAGGGGCGGAGGAATCGTCGCAAGGCATCAGTCAAACGCATACCGCTCGTCGAACTCAACGCCGTGCGCACGGAGCATTCGCAGAAGTTCGGACTGGAAGTCCTCTTTCTTGTGATGCGCGGCCTGTGCCTCGATGTACTTCTTCACGGCCTCTTCCCGGGACTTGCTGACGGAGAAGACGCTGTACCCCTCCTGCCACGCAAACGGGCCGAGGGCGGGAAAGGTGCCGTGCACCCACTTCGACGAACGCGCCTTCACCGTGCGCATCAGATTAGACACCGACTCGTCCGTTCGCCACCGCAGGTACAGGTGAACGTGGTCTTCGACGCCGCCGATGTCGTAGAGCACGCCCTTCTCGGCGCGGACGATTCCGCCCATGTATGGATACAGACGTTCAGCGATTTCGGACTTGATCCACGGTTCCCGGTTCTTGGTGCTGAATACGATGTGCAGGAGAATCTGGGAGTAGGTGCCGGGCATAGGTGTCCTTTCGTCGGTTCGGGAATCTCCTTCGCCCCGTTGGGGCGAAAGAATATCCGTCTCCCACGGATTCCACGGGTTGCGCGTCGGGCCGCTACGCGGCCACGCCGCTCCACCCGTGGCTACATCCCTTCGCCCCGTTGGGGCGAAAGAGAATGCACAGAATATCCGCCTCCCACGGGTTCCACGGGTTGCGCGTCGGGCCGCTACGCGGCCACGCCGCTCCACCCGTGGCTACATCCCACCGCCCCGTTGGGGCGAGGGAGGATGTAAAGAGTATCCGCCGCCTACGGATTCTACAATCTCCTCGCGTGAGGGTCGGTGGCTGCTAAGATGGCGGGCGCACCGTAAGGATTGGAGGCCAGACCATGGATTCCCGCATGCTTCTCGCAGCGGCCGTTCTCGTCATGATGGCACAGGCGGGCTGTTCGGCCACACGGCCCAATCTGCCACGGGTGGAGGTCACCGCCGACGATACGGTCGTCAGGGAATCGTGCTGCATCGTGATTCCGGCGGGGACGGTCATCGAGGATGCCAACGGCGACGGCGTGATCCAGATCGCCGCGCCGGACATCACGATCGAGTTCGCCGAGGGGTCGGTCCTTCGCGGGTCGCCCGCGGACCGTCGGCCCGACGAGTACAAGGGGTACGGCATCCGGCTCAGCGGCCAGGCGAACGTCACGATCCGCGGCGCGCGGGTCTCGGGTTTCTGGGGCGGTCTCTGGGCGACGAAGGCCGACGGACTCGTCCTCGACGCCGTCGACGCCTCGGACAACCGGCGGGCGTACCTGCGGTCGACCCCCGCTGCCGAGGACGGCGCCGACTGGATGTTCCCGCACCAGAACGACGAGAACCAGTGGCTGACGCAGTACGGCGCCGCCATCTACGTCGAGGACTCGAGCCGCGTGACCGTGTGTAACTCGCGCGTCTATCACGGCCAGAACGCCCTGTGCCTGGACGGCGTGAACGACTCGAAGGTCTACGACAACGACTTTTCGTTCAACTCCGGGTGGGGCGTGGCGATGTGGCGCTCCAGCCGCAACGTCGTCAGCCGCAACGCCATCGACTTTTGCGTGCGCGGTTACAGCCACAAGGTCTATAACCGGGGCCAGGACTCGGCCGGCATCCTGGCGTTCGAGCAGAACAACGAGAACGTCATCGCCGAGAACTCCGTCACGCACGGCGGCGACGGGTTCTTCGGATTCGCCGGACGCGAGGCCCTCGGCGAGGCCGGCGAGCACCCCGTCGAGTGGTACAAGCGTCGCGGCAACACGGGCAACCTGCTCATCGGCAACGACTTTTCGTACGCCCCGGCCCACGGCATCGAGATGACTTTCTCGTTCGGCAACCGGTTCCTGAACAACCGCCTGGTCGGGAACGCCATCTGCGGCATCTGGGGCGGGTACTCGCAGGATACCCTCATCGCGGGCAACGTCTTCGAGGCCAACGGCGAGATGGGTTACGGGCTGGAGCGCGGCGGGGTGAACATCGAGCACGGGCGCGGCAACCGCGTCGTCCACAACCGTTTCGAGGGGAACAAGTGCGGCGTGCATTACTGGGGCGGGCCGAACCCCGACTTCATGAAACGCGGTTGGGCCAAGGCCAACGGCATCGAGTCCACCGACAACCTCATCGCCGCCAACACCTTCAAGGGCGACGTCCTGGCCTTCCACTTCCGCGGGACGGGCGACGTCACGATCGGACCCAACACGCTGACCGACGTCGGCCGCGACCTCGTGGCCGAGCCCGATTACAAGGTCACGCGCGACGACGCCGTCAAGGTGGACCCGGCGCCGACGCCCGAGTATCCCGTCTTCGGCAAGACGCGGCCGGTGGGCGCGCGGCCGGCCCTGCGCGGCCGCCAGCACATCGTCATGACCGAGTGGGGACCGTGGGACCACGCCTCGCCGCTGGTGCGTCTGCGCGAGGCGACCGGCCGCGCGGTCGTCTACGACCTGCACGAGATGCCGCGGGGCCTGAAGGTGACCGTCGAGGGGGCGGGCGTCGCGGGCCGCCTCGCCGCCGCCGAGAAAGACGCCCCGCCGCAGTACGCCATCGAGGCCGCCGGGCCGGGCGTCCATCCCTACGTCATGCACGTCAGCGCCGACGGGTTCCGCCAGGACGTTGCCGGCACGTTGATCGCGGCCACGTGGAACGTGACGTTCTTCAAGTGGACCCCGGACGTCGACCCGCGCGAGGACCTGGAAGGCTACCACCGCCTTGCCAAGGGACCGACGGCCGTCTCGGCCGAGACCGGGCGGATCGCGCTGCGGTACGGGTACGGCGGACCGAGCGACCAGGGGGTCTCCGACAAGGTCACGGCCGCGAAGATGGGCGGCGATCACTTCGGCATGATCGCCACCACCAAGATCCCCCTGACGGCGGGCAAGTGGGAGTTCGTGACGCTGAGCGACGACGGCGTCCGCGTCACGGTCGACGGCAAGGCCGTCATCGACAACTGGGCGTGGCACGGCCCGACCCGCAACACCGCCGCGCTGACGCTCGATGCGGCCAAGACGGTCGAGATCGTCGTCGAGCATTTCGAGATCGACGGCTACGCCACGCTCGACTTCGACTTCTCGCGGGCCGAGTAAGACGTCGGCGGGTGACGCAGAGGGGCCCAGGCCTCTGGGCCCAAGCTATGACCTTGGGAATGCGGTGCGCCAGGCAACCTTGGCACCAAAGGCGCCGGTGCTCTGTCCTGGTAACCGAGGGGCACGCGCGCTATCGCTCGCAGCCAGCGAGGCGAGCCAGGGACGCCGCGAACTCAAGGAATCCGGCGTTTACCCGTTTCAGGTCCGCCACCAGTTCGGCATATTGGGGGAAGCCGCGCTGGATGTCCTGCGGGGACCTTCTCTCGCTGCCTGTTGCCTTCTTTTCGGCCTCGTACCACTGGCGGAATCTGGCTTGCCAGCGAGTGAGGTGCGGCCGCAACCCCTCGTTCAAGACCCTGAGCATAATGCCAACTAACTTACATGTATCTTCACATTCCCGCATACGGTGCGCCGGGATGCTCTTGGTCAGATCTCGCAGTACCCCGAATAACCTGTACCATGAGTCGTAGACGTCGGCAATGACGTCGTGCTCTTGGTCAAAGGGCAGACCCACCTTTCGGGTGCGGATCTCAACCCAGGCCTGAAACGCGATGCGGACAGTCTCGTGGTTGGGTTGAATCTGGACTTCGGCCAGATTGCCGAACTTCAGCGTCACTGCCGTAGTATCCCACTTGGGCGGGCGCCGCTTCAGTCGCCGTGCCCAGAAGAAGCCCCACACGCAGACCAGGATTGCCGAGGCCATGAGGATCATCGGCCCCAGGTGCACTGAGACACCGCCGCCCTCAAACGCCACGCGCAGGAGGTCCCCCCACCAAGCACCTGCCTGGGCGTGCCCGGTCGGCGCGTCTTCAGCCGCAAGCACAATCTGTGCTGCGAAGAGGATCACTACAGGTTCCTTGGCATCTGCTTCTGCTCGTTGCGTATGTTGCCCGTAAACCGCGCCTTGTCCTTGGCCGTAGCAATGGCATCGGCGAGCGCCTTGGGGTCTTCGGTCCAGTGGATCCAGTGCCCGTATCCGGGTGCAATATTGTCATGCAACCGGCCTGGAACCACCCAGTTGCCGGCGGCATTCGGCCGGTTTGTAGGGAGGATGATGCCCAAGAGAGCGTGTTGCTTGTCGAGCGTCGCATGTATCTCCCAGTCGACGAACTTGCGCTTCCACGTCGTCAGGCCGCAAAGAACGATGGTGATCGAACTGCCAGTGATGTTCTCTTCGCGGATCTTCCGGTCGATGTATGTGGCGTTCTCGCTGTTGATCTCGCGGTCCACAGACGTGTCGGTGAACAACTCATACGCCTCGCCGAAGCGGGCGCTGAAGGTATCGTACCAACACTGGTCGTTCGAGTGCTGGTAACTGACAAAGACCTTAGGTTTCTGCGGCATCAACAGACTCCTAAAAATGGCCTCTGCAAGTGGGTTGCGCCTCATGTGCCATCCCTCACTGGGCGAGTGCCCTCTTCAACTCCGTGTGGAAAGATCCCACCAGGCGATCCTGGTCGGCGACAGAGGCGACTTTCTCAAGAAGCGTTCGCCTCGCGTCTATCCTATGCCTCTTGTAGATAGCCGCGAACTTATCGGTAGCATCTTCGCCCCGCAGAACAGGCCATTCTTCTAGATACTGGGGGAGGCCCAGCCCCAGGTTGGTTAAAGTGGCAATGGCTCTGGGCGCCTTTCTTGCCACGCCTATCTCAAAGGGCACCCACCACGAACCTTCCGTATTCCGCGTCACAATGGCCAGAAGGTGCGTACACATATCGAGCCTGCGAAGAATCAGGCTGGTGATGTTCCGGGTACTCCGAGCGGCGTCCGCTTCTCGATCAAAGTTATCAACGTAGCACTGAATTTCGTGGAGACTCTTTAGCCGCCACGCCACATTCTGGGCAATGGTGTCGTCCGCTGTCCTGTGCGAGATGAAGACGGGCATGCGGCCCCCCTTTCGCTAAAGGTGCGCCAGATATTGCCCCGATGGGCCTATCCCGACGCACGGGTACCGCCTGCATCAACCCTTCGGCGGATACGGATCCTTGCCGTAGGTGTGCTCAGTCTGGATGGTCCCGTTCTTCTTATGGATGATCACCTGGCCGAGCGGCTGAGACTTCGCCAAGTCTCTGGCGCGGTCAACAGCGTGAGCCTTCTCGCCGTGGGTGCTTGATGCGCGGGCCGCCTTCTCGGCCTTGACGTTCCAGCCACCATCAGACCTAGGTGTCACGTGGTATGTCTTCCGACTTGCCATTAGCCGACCTCCAATAGGTTGGTGCCACCCGCCCAACGCGCGCCAGACGGGCACAAGGACATTACCAGGACAAGCGTGGCGTGGCCAGGCATCCAGAAGCCAGCAAGCCGCTAGCCAGAGGTGTCGGCCGAGCCGTACTTGCTGTGCTGGCCCGTGCCGTTCCGATTCTTCTACGTGTAGTGGCAAGTGCTGTGCCAATCAGTCAGATATCGGTCTCGTAGCGAGAAGCGGCTTACGCCCCAGCCGCTAGGTGTGGTGGGTGCCACTGTGACAGCATGCAGCACCTGGGGCATGCCAAAACGGCAGCCTCCTGCCTGGCGGTTCAGCGGCGTGGGTAGATAGGCGATTGTGCAGCATGGCCTGCTACTGCCAGGGCGAGGGTGGCGGTGCGCGAGGACATAGGTTCTCCGTTAGCGTCCCGGCGGGGCGAGGGCTGGGAAGCCGGCGGCGGCGAGGTGCCGGACGGCGGCGATGTAATCGCGGACGGCGGCGTCGTCGAAGACGACCTTGGGCGAGTCGCGATCGACGGCGGCGGCCAGCGCGCCCTCGGCGGGCAACTGGCTCCGGATGGCGACGTACAGCGTGTCGGCCGTGGCGGCCACCCAACCCTGGGCCCGCCGCCGGAGCAGTTGGCCGTCGCGGCCGAAGCCGTCGAACGCGGCGGCGGCCGACCACTCGGCCAGCTCGATATGGCCGTCGATCGTCGGGGCCTGTTTCGCCAGCGGCACGACGATGGGCTCGGCCTGGGTCGCCGGCGCGACGAGGAGGACCGTCAGGATGCTTATCAGAAGGGCGCAGCGATTCCACACGGCAGGACCTCCTTGTGCATGGGCCGGCCCGCTATTCCTCGCGGCAGGGGCCGGCTGCCGTCAATCGTGCGGCGGGGCGCCGCCCGGATCGTATTCCATCGCCGCAAAGCCGCTCGAACGGTGGGCGATGAGCGGCGCCTCGTCGGTCGTCTCGTCGGTGCCGCCCACCGAGGCCGGTACCGGCGCCGTCTCCAGCAGCAGGCACTCGATGCCGTCGAGCGTCTCGACCAGCGCCAGCCCTTCCCGCACGCCGAGCACGGCGATGGCCGTCGCGAGGGCGTCGGAGGTGGCCGAGTCGTCGGCCACGACCGTCACGCTTGCCAGGCGGGTCTCGACCGGCCGGCCCGTGCGCGGATCGAGGATGTGGCTGAACCGTTTGTCGCCGATCCAGAAGCCCCGGTAATAGTGCCCGCTGGTGTCGACGCCCTGGTCGCAAATGCGAATGGCCGTATACAGATGTGAACGGTCATCGGGATACCGCGGGTCCTGGACGCCGACGCCCCATCGCCGGTCGCGGTTTTCGCCCGCAACGCCGGCGGGGCGATGGCCGAAGCCGTACACGTCGCCGGCGGCGGCCACGAGGCCCGCCACGGCGCCCGCTTGCTGGAGCCGCCGGGCCATCCGGCCGGCGATGTATCCCTTGGCGATGCCGCCCAGGTCCACTTGCATGCCCTCGCGCAGACCCACCGAGTACATCATCCGCGTCAGTTCGTCCGGGGTGGGCGGAGGCGAGCGCGGCGGCGCGGGCGCCAGTTCGTCGAGCGGTTTCTGGACCGTCGCCACGATCATCTCGAGTTTGTCCATGCCCACCAGCGCCCGGGCCTTCGCGATCTCCTCGTCGGTGGGTTCCCGGCCGCGATTCTCGGCCTGGCGCCACAACTCGATCAGCGGGCCCACCGTCGGGTCGAACACCTTGCCCGTCAGGTCGTAGACCTCCTTGGCGGCCGCCAGGCAACTCGTCACCAGCGGATGCACCTCCACGTGCCAGCGCCCCGCCTCCTTATTGAGCCGCCACACGTCGGAGCCCTCGCGATGGCGGTCGAGCCGGGCGACGCACTCGTCCATCTCGGCCCAGGCCAGGGCCAACCACTGCCGGCCCACCTTCTCGCTCGGGGCCACCACGCGGACCGTCACCTCGGTGTCCATCGCCGGCCGGGTCTCGACGACCTCGACGGCCGGGCCCGCGCAGCCGGCCAGCGCCACCGCCGCCAGCAGCCACACGGCCCCGCCGGGCCCACGATGTCCCTTGCCGCGCGGCGGCCTTCCCAGGCCGCCGCGAGAGCGCTGGTCAAGCCTGTGCGCGGCGGGTCCCCGTACCCGCCGCGAGCAACCGTTCGGATGCGCGGTGGGTGCGGGGACCCACCGCGCACACTCGGCCATCGCCCGCTCGGCCATCGCACACTCGTCCGCTCCGCGCGCGGCCGTCCCGGCCGCGGCTAAACGCGTCCTAAAGTTTTCCATATTTATACTCCGCCTGGCAGGACCCCTCGCGGCTAACCATGCACGGCCCCACCGGATGGGCCGGCGAACAGCCCTGCCCGAAGAGCGGGCAGGCGTGCGGCTCAATCAGGCCGCGGATGACGTCGCCGCAACGGCAACCGCGCACGTCGGCCTCGGTCTCCGGCGGCGGCCACTCCAGGCCGAGCGCCCGCGGCCCGTCGAAGGCGGCGTAGGCCGCCCCGAGGCCCATCCCGCTGCCGGGAATCGGACCCAGGCCGCGCCACACCGTCTCGACCGGCTCGAAGACGCGGCCAAGGACGGCGAGCGCCGCCGGGTTGCCCTCGGGCCGAACGGCCTGGGCGTAGGCGTTCTCGACCCGCGCCTCGCCCGCCGCCAACTGCCGCAGAATCGCCGCGATGCCGGCAAGCACCTGCTCGGCCGTGAACCCGGCGACGACGCACGGCCGCTTGTACCGCGCGGCAATGGGCTCGTAGGCCCGGCTGCCGATGACCACACTGACGTGCCCCGGGCACAGAAAGGCGTCGATGCGGACCTCGCCGCCGGCCAGCAGGGCGTCCATCGCCGGGATGATCCACTTGTGGCCGGGCAGGATGAGGAAGTTGGCGAGACCCTCGGCCCGGGCCGTCTCGATGGCGGCAGCCGTGCCGGGGGCGGTCGTCTCGAAGCCCACGGCCGCAAAGACGACCGTCTCCCGGGGCCGGCGACGGGCCAGGTCGAGCGCCTCCAGAACCGAGTAACAGACGGCCACGCGGCCGCCCGCGGCCTTCTCGCGCTCCAGGCTCGATCGGCTGCCCGGCACGCGGACCATGTCGCCGAACGTGGCCACCGTCACGCCCGGGCGTCCGGCCAGGTCGACGAGGGCGTCGATCGTGCCCTGGCTCGTCACGCACACCGGGCACCCCGGGCCGCTGATGAGGCGGACGCGCTTCGGCAGCAGGCTCCTGAGGCCCGACCGGCGGATGGCCACCGTGTGCGTGCCGCAGATCTCCATCAGCGCCACCGGGGCGTCGCCGGGAATGGCCTCGGCGGCGGCGGCGATGTCGCGCTGATACTGCTCCACGCGGGTGTTGATCATGGCTTCACACCAGGTAACTGCAGCAGTTTAACTTTGCGTGTTTGCGCGGCGGGTCCCCGTACCCGCCGCGCTCCGCGTAAGATGTCGGGTTGGCGCGGTGGGTACGGGGACCCACCGCGCCCCAACCCAATCTTGACCCGCCATATCCCCAAGTGCCAGCCAGGCGAAGACGGCCGCGCGGTCACAACGGGCCGCCCTTCAGGTCCTCCATCTGGTCGAACAGGGCGTTGGTCTCGGCGGCGTCCTCGGGCGTAAGCTGCGTGATGGCGAACCCGGCGTGCACGAGCACCCAGTCGCCGACCTGGGCCTCCGGCACAAGCAGCAGGCCCGCCCGCATCCGGTTACCGCGGATGTCGATGAGGCCCATGCCGGCTTCCTTCGACACGATCTGGCCGGGTATGGCTAGGCACATGGTTACGACCTCGTCAATTCGCACAGCCGCGCCGCGCAAGCGCGGCGGCTAACGGTGCCCGATTCGCACCCGCGCCGCGCCCTCCGCGCGGCGGCCTTCCCAGGCCGCCGCGTGACACGTCGCGTTGTAAGGCTAACGCCGCTCGGCCCCGAGCCGCGCGGCGGCAACGTACGCCTGGCCGAGGGCCACGCCGCCGTCGCCGGGCGGCACATCGCGGTGAACATACACGCCGAACCCGTCGGATTCAAGCGCGGGCGCCAGCGTCCGGACCAGCCGGTCGTTGGCGAAGCACCCGCCCGAGAGGACGACCCGCGCGAGGGCCGTCTCGGCCCGGGCCCGTCGGGCGGCCTCGCGGAGCATCGCCGCCACGCCGGCGTGGAACCGGGCGCCCACCTCGGCCGCGCTTCGGCCCGCCTCGACGTCGGCCACCACGCCGCAGACCAGCGGCACCGTGTCGATGACCCAGCCCTGTGGCACGCCGCCGCTTCCGGCGTCGGTGGCCTGGCCGATGGCGAACGGGTACGGCGGGGCGTCGTCGGGCATCGCGGCGGCGGCCGCCTCGAGTTCGACGGCCGCCTGGCCCTCGTACGAATTCTCGGCCGAGACGCCCGCCAGCACGCTCACGGCGTCGAAGAGCCGGCCCAGGCCGCACGCCCGGGGCGCGTTGACGCCGCGCGCCGTCATGTCGGTCCACAGGCGGCGGTCGGTCGCCGGCACCGGCGCCAGGTGGCCCACGCGATGGGCCTCGGCCCCCTCGGCCCCGTACGCCTGAAGCAGAAACGCCCAGGCCGTGCGGACGGGGTGCTCGATGGCGGCGTCGCCGCCCGGCAGCGGAACGCAAGCCAGGTGGCCGAGTCGCGCAAATTCCGCCGCCGAGGCCCGGAGCACCTCGCCGCCCCAGACGGTGCCGTCGGTGCCGTAGCCGGTGCCGTCCATCGCCAGGCCGATGACCTCGCCCTCCAGGCCGCACTCGGCCATCACGCCGGCGACGTGGGCATGGTGATGCTGGACGCCCACCAGCCGCACACCCGTCCGGTCCGCGCGGCGGCGGGCGTACCGCGTCGACAGGTACGCCGGGTGCAGGTCGTGGGCGATGGCGGCCGGGGCGACCTCGAGCAGGCGCTCGAGTTTCTCGATGGTGGCCTCGAAGTACCCGGCGGCCAAGGCGTTCTTGAGGTCGCCGACGTGCTGGCTGACGAAGGCCTCCTGGCCGCGGACCAGGCACACGGCGTTCTTGAGTTCGGGCCCGACCGCCAGAATCGGCTCGGCCGCCGCCACGGGCAGCCGGATGGGCCGCGGGGCGTAGCCGCGCCCACGCCGAAGCACCAGCGGCCGGCCGCGCTGCACCATCGTCACCGAGTCGTCGCAGACCGTGTGGATGGGCCGGTTGTGCAGCAGGTACAGGTCGGCGATGCCCGAGAGGCGGCGGACGGCCTCGTCGTCTTCGCGGCAGATGGGTTCTTCCGAGAGGTTGCCGCTCGTCATGACCATGGGCGGGAAATCGCCCTCGAAAATCAGGTAGTGCACCGGCGCGTACGGCAGCATGAAGCCGAAGTACGGGCTCCGAGGCGCCACGAGCGGGGCGATGTCGTGGCCCGGCCGCTTCGGCGCCAGCACGATGGGCCGCTGGACCGACTCCAGGAGCGCCCGCCCGGCCTCGTCCAGACACGCGCGGCGGGCGACCGCCTCGGCCGAGGCGGCCATCATGGCAAACGCCTTCTGGTCGCGGCCCTTGCGCCGGCGCAGCGCGGCGACGGCGGCGTCGCTGCGGGCGTCGCAGGCCAGGTGGAAACCCGTCAGTCCCTTGATGGCAACAATGCGGCCGGCCAGCAGAGCCTCGCGGACCCCCCCGACGGGGTCGTCGCACGGCACCGGCCGGCCGTCGGCATCGTGGAGCGCCAGGGCGGGGCCGCACGCCGGGCAGGCGTTGGGCTGGGCGTGGAACCGCCGGTCGCGCGGATCGTCGTACTCGGCACGGCAGGCGGGACACATGGCGAAGGCCCGCATCGTCGTGTTCGGCCGGTCGTACGGGATGTCGGTGATGATGGAGTACCGCGGCCCGCAGTTCGTGCAGTTGATGAAGGGGTAGCGGAAGCGGCGGTCGGCGGGGTCGGCGAGTTCGCGAAGGCAGTCGGGGCAGACGGCCGTGTCGGGCGAGACCAGGGCCTCTCGGCGGCCGCCGGCCGACGGCACGATCGCAAAACCGGTCTCGCCCTTCGGGGCCACGTCGTCGGCCTCGACGGCGGCGACGTGAGCCAGCGGCGGCGGGCGGTCGCGCAGGTCCGCTAGAAACGCCTCGACGGCCGCGGGGGGACCCTCCAGTTCCATCAGCACGCCCTCGGCGTCGTTCAGGACCCAGCCGCCCAGGCGCCGCTCGACGGCCAGACGGTAGACCGTCGGGCGGAACCCGACGCCCTGAACGATACCGCGCACCCGGACCCGTCGGCGGACGGTCCCGGCGCGGCCGTCGGTTGGCTTGCAGTCAGTCACGAATGGTGCCTCAGCCCCCGGCACGTGCCCGGTCGGGTATTCTACGCCAGGGCCGGTCAAAAGCCAACGGCGGGCCGCGGCGGGGTTTTTCCAAAACGCGCGGCCGCGGCGCTCGTATGGACAGGGGAGAACGTGTTGGGAGGAGTTTCTGCGCCCGCACCGGCCCCTTGTGGCAGCCCGCGGCCGGGATTATAGTAGAATCCCCCAGGGGTCGGAACGCGCCTGGGACCGGCAAGGGCCGGATTTTCCGTTTTTCGGGAACCCCGCCGACACGGCGGTGTCTAAGAGGGCAGACAGGAATCAGTGGCCTCACGAGCGGCATCACGAAACGGCTTGGCCGACCATGAACTGGTGGGCCAGGCAAGGGCCGGCAACGGCGCCGCGTTCGGCGAGATCGTCGAACGCCACAAGGACCGTCTGCACAACACCGTGTACCGGCTGGTGGGGTCGGCCGAGGACGCACGCGACCTCGTGCAGGACACGTTCGTCAAGGCGTATGAGAACCTGGAGCATTTCCGCGGCTCGAGCAGCCTGTACACGTGGCTGTTCCGGATTGCGGTGAACACGTCGCTGAGTCACCGCCGGAAACGGAAATGGGTGCAGATGGGCTCGCCCGCCGGCAGCGACGACGATTCGAACCCCGGCGACGCCGTGATCGACCCGGCCTCGGCGGACCCGGCGGATCCGCTGGTGGCCGCCGAAACGGAGGCCCTGGTCCAGGAGGCGATCGACAGCCTCGACGAGGAGCATCGGACGGTGGTCGTGCTGCGGGACATTCAGCACTGCGACTACCACGAAATCGCCGAGATACTGGATGTGCCGCCGGGAACCGTGAAATCGCGACTGCATCGGGCCCGGCTGATGCTGAGGGACAAGTTGAGGCCGCTCCTGGAGTGCTGATGATCGGCGGGGCGGGCATCGTGGGGGTGGAGTAATCGGTCATGTTGTGCGACGAGGCACGTGAACATCTTTCGGCGTACCTGGACAAGGAACTCTCGGCCCATTTGTCGGCCGCCGTCCGTGCCCACCTGGATACCTGTGCCGACTGCCGCAAGGTGCTCGAAGAACTCCGCGCCACGGCCGACCTGCTGGGCCGCCTGCCGGTCCGCGCGGCCCCGGAGGGCTTGGCGCGCGACGTGATGCGCGAGATGGAACGCCGCAGCATCCTCGAACCCCGCGGCGCCGTCCAGGGACAACCCCACGAGCGGACGCTGGCGCTGGCCCGGGCCCGCACCTGGCCGCGGGCGCTGGCCATCGCCGCCACGTTCCTGCTGGCGGCCGGAATCGGCGTGTTCGCGTGGCTGGCCAACCAGGCGGAGATGATGTCGGCGCCGTCGGCCAGGTCGCCTGCCGTGGTGTTCAACGTTGAGCGGAGTCTTGCGGAGGAGGTTGAGACGCGGCGCGAAGCGGAAGAGGCGTCGCCGGAGGCGGCCCACTTCACCTCCGCCGGCAAGAAACGGTGGGCCGCAGGCGAGACGCCCGACGCCTACGGACTCGACGGGGACAGCAAGGCCGGCGTCGGCGTCAACACGCTGGGCGAGCGTCAGGAGAAGGCCGACGCGCGGCCGGCTCGGGGGCTGGCCAGGGCCTCGACCACGGGTTTGGCCAACCTCGAAGACGTCGCCGGCCAGCAGGCCATCTTCGGCAACGAGCAGGTCGTTCGCCCGGCGCCGACCGCTCAGGGTCTGGCTCCGGCGGGCGTGACGATCGTCGACGATCAAGTGCGGGTGGCAACGGCCGACCTCGGCCTCGTGCGCCGAGGAACCGCCGACCGCCTGCGGTTTCAGTCCAACGGGGCCGCCGTGCGCTACCTCGATGGGGGAACCGTCGGGCTGGAGGAGGTCGCGAAACTCGGCCACACCGACATGGCGGACCTGTTCGTGGCGCCCGAGTCCACCGTCGCCGCGGGCCTCGGGAAGGCCGGCCCCGACACGGCGTACCCGGTTGTGGCGGCGACGCAAGACGGACCCCGGATGGTCCAGACGATGATGAACTCCGTCGCGCTGGGGCAGGCCGCCGTCGACGACCTGCGTGCCGTCGCCACGCCGACGAACCTCGACCACGCCGACAACCAACTGGTGGTCCGCACCGCCTCGCGCGTGGAGGCCAACAAGGAACTCGTCCGGCTGTTCGGCGCGAACAACTGGGAGGAGTTGCCCGCGACCCAGGCGGACCGCAGTAGCGGGCGCGAGACCGGCCGCGGCATGCGCGGCGCCCTGGCCGAGAGCCTGGACGAGGCGGGCGCCAAGGCGGCCGCCAAGGCAGGCGTCTACTTCCTCGCCAGCCGCAACGGCGCCGACACGTGGGTCGTCCTGACCGACCGCGATAACCTGTCGCGTTTCGGCGCCCAGTTGGCCCAGGCCACCACGATGACCGTCGGCATGGACTCCAGCACGCTGTTCCAGGCCATCGGCCGGCTCCAGAACCAACTGAGGGCCCATGGCGACCTGGCCAGGGCCGAAGGGGAATCGTGGGGCCGGTCCGTGGGCAAGGCCGGCGCGGGGGGGGCCGACGAGTTTAAATCTCGTTCCTTCGGATACAGTACCGCCGGGCACGAAGCCCACCCGGCCGACGGCCTGTCGAAGGGTGGATCCGCTGATCGCCCGAAGAGCCCCGCGAAGAAGGCCGAGGCGCCCCCGCCCCCGGCCGAAAAACCCGCCGAACCGCCGGCCGCGACCGCCACCCCGAGCTGGGGGGACCGGGCCGACGACAACGCCACGCAGCAGAAAGCCAAGTCGGCCGAACCGCCGATGATGGCGTGGGTCGGCAAGCGGCCGGCCAAGGAGCCCGCGGGCGAACCGGCGGGCCGCGCCCAGCGCCCGGCGACGGAGACGCGCGACAAGGACGCCGACGACTTGGCCCAGATGGCCGAAGAGCGCCAGGTCGGCGCCCAGAGCGAGGTGGCGAAGCAGGAATCCGCTTATATAAGCGCCGTTGGGGTCAAACCCGGCACGCCCGCCCCCGCGGCACAGGCCGAGATGGCTCCGGATGCCCGGCAGGCTGGGCCTGCCACCGTTCACGCCAAGCCGTCGCCCGAGCCGGCCACCGCGCCACGCAAGCCGGTCGAGGCGAAGACCGCCCCCGACAGGAACAACCTTCACGCGAGGGCCGAGAAGAGGAAGGACGGCGACGTGCGGCAGCGCGTCGGAGGAACCGGGATGGGCGCCCGGCAGAAGGCCGACGAGGGGGCCGGGATAGACACCCTCGGCTCGACCAACTTCGCGCTGGGCAACTGGCGGTGGCAGGTCGTGCCGCTGCCCGAGGGCCAGGTGCTGCTGATCGTCCGTATCCTTCCGGTTGCCGCCGAGACCGACGCGGCGTCCAAGGAATCCGAGGCCACCCAGTCTGGCCCGAAGGCCGCCGAGACGACCGAGACGGCGCCCTGAGACACTCCGCAGGAAGACCCTAGCGCAGAGACCGGCGGGTGCCACTGGCGGCTTGTCCGCCAGTGTTCTGGAGGCACTGGGAAAGTCGCCGCGCGGCAAGGTGCGTGGCAGGATCAGGCCGGCGTACGATCAACATCGTGGCGGCACTACTACTACAACGCCACTTGGCCACAGAGCAGCCGCTTGGGAATTCAACCGTGGATCGCCATCAGGCTGTAGCGCGGGGGTTTATCCCCCGCGGGATCCTGCGCGGGGGATAAACCCCCGCGCTACGGCGCGTAAGTTTGGTTAACGCAAGAGGTTGCGTTCGTTGCGGCGCAACAAGTGGCGTTGTAGTACTACTTGATGCCGAAGAACTGGAGGGCCTCGATCTTGGCCTTGAGGAGTTTGATTTTCTCGTCGATGGCCTCGGGCCAGAATTTCTCGTCGAACTTCGTCTTGACCTCTTCGAGTTTCTTGAGGGCCTCGTCGAGTTTGCCGTTCTTCTCGAGGTCGGCGGCCTGAACCATCAGGTCGGCGACGGCCTTGGCGGCCTGGTCGGTCGGCGGCTCGGGAAGCTTGGGCGGCGGCGGTGGCGGCGCGGCGGCGACCTCGGCATCGAGTTCCTTGAGCGTCTTGGCCAGGTCGAGGTGTTTGGCAACGAGTTCCGCGGGGAAGGTGCTGCCGATCGTCTTGTAGGCGGCCAGGGCCTCCCGGGGTTTTTTGGCGGTCCGCAACTTGGCGGCCTCGGCCAGTTGGATGGGCAGGAGCCTCTCGAACTCCTTCTGCTTGGCGTATTCGGCCTGGTCGGCGGCGACCGTCTTGACCATCTCCTCCACGCCGACACCCACCGACGCCAGCAACGAGCGGTTCTCCTTGCTGATGTTCTTGAGGACCGCCAGGGCGTCCTCGAACTGGCCGTCGTCGGCCAGTTTCTGGGCCAGCGTGATGCGTTTGCCGAGTTCCTCGATGCGTGCCCGCCGTTCGGCCTCGGGCTTGGCCCGCAGGTCCTGGACGCGTTTCTCCCACGACGTGTCGCCGGTCTTGGCAATGATCTCCTGGTAGACGCGGATGGCCCCGGCGTAGTCCTTGGCCTGCTCGGCCTTGTCGGCGGCGGCCAGTTGGGTCTGGATCCACTTCTGGTCGCTCGTCGGCGTCGGGATGGGCGGGACGGGCGGCGGCGGCGCGGGCGGCTGCCGCCCCAGCACGGCCATGATGCCGTCGTGCAGCAGCGGGATCGGCAGGAAGTAACCCAGCAGCAGCACGGGCACCAGCGTGACCCACGTCAGGACGACGACAAGCCAGAGTTTGGGCCGGGCGCGGCGTGCGGCGGCCACGCCGACGCGCGACTTGCGTTCGGCGGGGGCGCTGGAGTCGGCCAGGGCCGCCGCGGTAGCCGTGGGCGTCGGCTCGGGCCGGAGTCTCAGGGCGGGTCGCGGCGTCGGCGTGGGGGCCGCCGTGGCCGCGGAGGCCGCCGCGGTCGACGCGGGCGTCCCGGCCAGTTCGCGTTCGGTGTCGGCCGCGGCCTTGTGGAACGGCTCCTTGATCTGGTCGGCCGGCACGCCGGGCTGGGGCTCGGGCAACAGGGAGTTCATGTTGAGGTGGCAGGTGGCGCAGAACGTCTCCTCGGGCTTGGCCTGGGCGAAGCAGTGGGGGCACATGCCGAGGTACTTTGCGAGGCGCGGGGCCTCGGCGGCATACATCCAGTCATGATGGCTGGTCGGGCCGCGAACCACCGAATCGGCCCTGATGCGGCCCTTTTCGATCATCTTGATGAGGGTCTCGAAGGTGATCCCCCGGCCGCTGGGGTTCCGCGGGTCGAGGTAGTACCAGTCGCCGACGACCTCGCGGGAGGCCTTGCGGACCGCGATCGAGAACGACGTACGACAATGCGGGCACCGCTCCTCGGACCGCTCGACCGCCTGGCCGCAATACACACAGGGGGCATGGGCAGTCCGCCAGGCGGGCTGGTCGCTGGATGGTCCGTTCGTCTCGGCCATGTAAGCCCTTGTTGTGCAAGTCCCTACCAGGCCGCAAGACCCGCCCGGCCTGTCTCATGGCGTAAAGCGATTATAAGGCGGGATCCTACGGGTGTCAACCACCGGCCTCGCACCCAACATACTGGATACCTCATCGGCCAGAGAAGTGACGCAAATTGCGGTTTTTTGTGCCGCCCCGTTTTGCTTTTGGCCCGAATAGCGGTATACTATCCCTACGGATAAGGGGGTTGGCTCGGGCAAAGGGTCTTTCGTCCCGCCTGCCTTTGAGTGCCAACCACACGCGCGGTCGGTCGAGCCGGAGGTGGCAGACGGTCCACCTACCGTCGGAAGGGCGACGCCGGAAGGCATCGCGCGTTCAGAGGGGTGTCGCACCTGTTGTCTGAGGAGGAGGGGTTATCATGAGGTCATCTTGCGGGGTCGGATTCTGCGCGCTCGCGGCCGTACTGTTCCTGGCCGCAGCCGCGCCGGCGGCAACCATTTCGGAGGTCCTGGCGGGTCCGTTCGACCCCACGGCAGAGGACTATGAACTGTACTTCGGGCACGCCCCGTCGGGGTACCTCCTGACGTGGGACAACTCGGCCGGCAACCTGGCGGGGCCCAACCACAGCCCGCTCCGCGCGCCGTACCAGGGCCCGGCGGGCGGCAACCCCGCCTGGCTGAAGTTCGACCAGATCGCCAACAGCGGCGGACAGGGGACCAGCAACACCACGCTCACCACGTTCACGCTCGGCGACAACCTGGGCCGGGCCTGGGAGATGGATTTTTCGGTCCTCATCTGCGACAAACAGTTCGCCGGCTCCGAGATGAAGGTCATCCTTGTCGGCGAAGACGCCACCGACCAGAACAACTACAGGGACGCCGTCCTCAGTGACGCCGACGTCGTGACCGGCGTGATGCTGACCTGGCATATCCAGGCCGACGCCGGCGAGGAAGTGACCGTCTACGTCCAGTCCATCGGCGACGAGAGTTACCCCTGCGGCTTCTTCATGGACAACGAGACGTTCGGCGCGGCCCATGCACCCGAGCCCGCCACGGTGGTCGTGCTGGCGCTCGGCCTGGCCGGCATGGCGATGCGCCGCCGACGCTAATCCTACAACGCAACTTGTCGCGCGGCGGCCTTCCCAGGCCGCCGCGATCGGGCCTAACGCATGTTCCTGGCGGCCTAGGAAGGCCGCCAGGCGGGATGAAGTAGCGAAGTTGCGTTGGGCGGCCCGCCCAGGGCCGCCCTTTCCTTGCGCGCCTCGACGGACACGCCCCGGCCACACCTTTTCTTGCGGGCCGCACGTCGCCCCGCTATCATACCCCCGGTCCCGAGTGGGGAGAAACCATGGGCAGCGAACGACGCGGCATCGCCGGCGCGGGTAACTGGATCATCGACCATCTCTACATCTGCGACCGATGGCCGCAGGAAGAGACCCTCTCGAACATCCTGGCCGAGGAGCGCGGCACGGGCGGGGCGCCGTACAACTGCCTGCTCGACATCGCCAAGTTCGGCCCGGCGCCCGGCGCCGAGGCCATTCCGCTCGAGGGCATCGGCCTGACGGGCGACGACGCCGACGGCCAGTTCATCCGCCAGGATGGTGCCGACCACGGCATCGATACGACGGCGCTGGGCGTCTCGGCCCAGGCCCCCACCTCGTATACCAACGTCATGGTCGTCCAGGCGACCGGCTGCCGCACGTTCTTCCACAACCGCGGCGCCAACGCCCAGTTCGGCCCCGAGCACGTGCCGGTCGACAAGATACGGGCCCGCCTCATCCACGTGGGGTACCTGCTGCTGCTCGACCGCATGGACGAGCCCGACCCCGAGTTCGGCACCGTGGCCGCGCGGCTGCTCAAGCGCCTTCAGGACGCCGGCATCCAGACCTCCATCGACGTCGTCAGCGAAGACAGCGACCGGTTCCCGAAGATCGTCCGCCCCGCCCTGAAGCACGCCGACTACGCCATCCTGAACGAACTGGAGGCCGGCCGCACCACGGGCCACGACTTGAAGCCCGGCGGCCAGGTGGACCCGAAGGCCGTCCGCGCCTCGGCCGCGGCCCTGCTGGAACTCGGCGTCAAGCGGCTCGTGTGCATCCACATGCCCGAGGGCGGATACGTCCGGACCGCCGACGGCGAGGAGGTCTGGCAGCCGTCGCTCCGGTTGCCCGACGGGTACATCAAGGGCGCCGCCGGCGCCGGCGACGCCTTCTGCGCCGGCATGCTGTACGGCATCCACGAGGGTTGGCCCGTCGAGAAGAGCCTGCGGCTGGGGGCCTGCGCCGCGGGCATGAGCCTGTCGCACCCCGGATGCACCGCCGCCTGCACGAACCTGGCCAACACGATGGCCTTGGCCGAGAAATACCCCTACCGGGCATCGGCGTTCTGACGCCGCCGGCACGGGGCCGCAAGCCACAGGCCGCGTCGCGTCGCGGCCTGCATTTGCCTACGTGTGCCCCGGAGGGGCATCTGGCCTGTAGCCACGGGCGCCAGCCCGTGGTAAGATGGCCCCGACATCATATCAAGCCCCGTCAGGGGCGACTGAGGAGGCGGGCATGGGGCACACCTATTCGAACCTCCTGCACCATGTCACGTTCAGCACCAAGGATCGTTCGCGGACGATTCAGGAGGCCTGGGCTCGCCGCCTCCATCAATACATGGCCGGCGTCGCCCGAAAGGAGTTCGGCAAGGCGCTCGCCATCGGAGGCACCGACGATCACGTCCATGGTCTGCTGGTTCTGCCCACGACCGTGTGCATCGCGGAGGCCATGCGTAAGTGGAAGAGCCTTTCGTCCAAGTGGATCAACGAGACGCTATCGCTACCGCACCGTTTCGCTTGGCAGAACGGATACGGCGCTTTCACCGTAAACCATTCGAACGCCTCGACCGTGGCAGCGTACGTCGAGAGCCAGGCGGAGCATCACAAGCGGATGACGTTTCAGGAGGAGTTCATCGCCCTGCTGGAACGTCACGGCATTGAATACGATCCGCGGTACGTGTGGGACTGAGTGCGCGCCGCTCAGCCGCCCCGACGGGGCTTTGAAAAGAAAAAATGGGGATCGCGTGGGCCACGGGTCCACGGGCTCGCGCCCGTGGCTACAGCCCAGCCGCCCCTGCGGGGCGGAGATGAAGCCGCACACACACCTTTCACAGGCCGCGACGCGGCCTACATTTGCTGCCAACCAGCCGGGAGCGCAAGCGAGCAGTCAAGCCTGCGGCAAAATGACGACCTTCAGGTGCTCGCCGCCAGGCGTGGACATCAACTCAAAGCCCTTCGGCGTCTCCGCGAGCGGCAGGCGGTGGGTGATCATCTCGGCCACGGGCACCCGCCGCGCGGCAATCAGTTCCAGGGCCACCGAGGCGTCGTAGGGCGAGTTGCCGTAGGAGGGTTTCAGCGTCACGTCGTTCCGCCAGAAGTCGTTCAGGGGCACGCTCAGGTTC